>Ga0209780_1001945_pt1 | contig 14235 bp, 16 predicted proteins | sample WorMetexBAHAMAS2_FD_187384 | JGI IMG/M metagenome (GOLD analysis project Ga0209780, IMG submission 187384) | Marine gutless worms symbiont microbial communities from Max Planck institute for Marine Microbiology, Germany - Inanidrilus exumae... | ecosystem: Host-associated > Annelida > Digestive... | reverse complement strand
GTCATGATGACAGTACCATAAACATTGTCGTGGATTCGTGGTATTATGAACGCCCACTCCCCAGCCTCCCACTTCCCATCCCAACCACTCCCCATCCCTTGCCAAGAGCATCTGTCAAAATTCGAAGTGCATATCATTTTCCCGCCATTCTCCCATTCCCGTCTCTTCAATTTGGCCGAAGTTAATCAAGACTTATTATTATTATTAGGCCCCCAACGGTTGCCCCAGTGCGTCGACTTCTCGAGTACTTTACTACTCGAGTACTCGAGGCAGCCTTTATTTATGATTTAGGGCCTACCTCATGAGCGACCCGGAACTACCCTGAATAACTTTATTTAAAATGCCACTGCTATGGATGTCGCCAGTCACTGCGTATACATCACCGAACGATGATGATGTATTGTTGGACGCAGGTATTCTACGAGTTGATGCGGTCGATCAGGCAGAGAAAGCAACAGCTTGTTGCAGCGACATCGACCGACGGACGACGTCAGACTACGTCATCGTCAGGCGCCGGCCGACGTACCCGGCTCAAGTGTAGCATCTTATAATGACCGACGTAGCTGTAAACACTGTCTTCGTTAACAGCTGTTAGGGCCTATTATTTCGCCTCCTGCAGTAGGGGTGCGAAGTATTGCGATCAGCGTGACTGTCTGTCTGTTTGCTTGTCAGTGTGCCTGTTCGCTCGCGTATCTCACAAACCACGCGTCCAAATTTCACCAAATTGTCTGTACACGTTACCTGTGCATGTGGCTCGGTTTTCCTCTGACGGCAATGCACTTCCGGTTTTGTGGATGACGTCAGTTTTCACATAATGGTCTGTTACGTGCAGAAGTACGACCACGTCACACATCTTTTCCGGGACCTCCACTGGTTGCGAGTTCCGGAAAATATACAATTTCGACTGGCCGTACTCGTTTTCCGCTGTCGTAACAACATGGCGCCTCCATAAGCTGACCTTCTCCGCGATCTTCAATGGACTGACGAAGCGGAGTCGCTTCGACGGAAGCGGAGTCGCTTCGACGACTACGGTCCGGCTCTCAACAGCGGCTGATCGTACCTAGAACGCGACTCCAAACCATGGGTGATCGATTTTTCCGTGTGACGGCTGCTCGTGCATGGAATAGTCGATGCGGGATCGGGACGGCAGTGATAACTACGGGATTGGGAACTGGGACGGGAAAATGAAGGACAGTAGCGGGAATGGGACCTGACCGCCGACTGGTATTTAAACGACATACTGGTGCCGTGCAAATACAACTCACCACGCTGCGAACGACTGGCTTACAAACACCGAGCAATTTAACCCAAACTTGCATCAAATCAGTTGGCTATAATTTGTTTCTAGTATACATCCCAGTTCCGTTTCTTTGCTCATTATGCTTTTCAAGTTTTCAGTGCAAAGTTTAAGTTTTGCAGAAGCTATGTTCGTGTGATCGTAACTGAAAAAGAGTTGTCATTCTACATGTACGCTTGTTTATGTGGGACAGACAGACAGACTGCTTAACCGGTACTGTTACATGTTACGCCACTTGCTTCAGACTCGACATTATAGAGACTTGCATACGTCTCTGCCAGAGCCAAGCCTCTGTGTCTGACCTTGGCTCATAACATATTCCTTTTCTTCTTTGTTATCATGGATCGCTGTGCATATTAATAAATAAACAAATAAATATCCAAGTAATGTCTCCAGCAGCCAGATTAAAAGGTTCCAGAAACGATTTCACGTCTAAGTGACAAATGCAACTACATCAAATGTTTTCTATTGTCTTTTTTGAAATTCAAATAAAATGAATGTTTAAACACCCAAAGCAAAGGTTGGAAAATATCCAGTGAAATGGACGTGCCCTAACCGGCAATAACCTTCCTTCATAGCAGTCAAGACTTTCAAAGTTCGACATAATTGCAGTCATAGAAGTCTGAATGAAATAAACATGTTCTGCTAGCAGTTCCTCAAAAATCACCTTGTAACATGTAACAAACATTACAAGCAGCCGTCACTGCATGCCAGAGTGAGCCAAGCCAACAGCACAGTCACAGAACTACTCTCTTCCTCTTCACAACAGTCATAGAGGTGTGTGCGGACAACGTTAGGAAAGGAGTGATAGTGTCAACGTAAAATAATATATTCATCTAATGCATGCCAAACCAAATTGCAGAGAAATTATCAACATACAACGACATGCTCTAGCCATGGGCTTGGCAATAAAGCCCACTCATGGAAAACTGAAGCTTTCCAGCCATCCAAACGTACTTAAACCAACAGCGAATCTTTTAATTAAGAAAACTGACTTTCAAATGCTGCTGTTTGTTGCAGGCATTACGAAAATCAAGAAGTGCACAGAAATTTCCCAAATGTATTTCCGAGATAAAAATTCCAAAGTTTTTTTCATGTCCCTTACCACATTCTACTGGCACCAGTCCCATTGAATCTAGCCCACTGAGCTTCAGCTGTCCAAACCTAAATATCTATCTACGTCACCGCATCGATGCTATAGTCACCGGGATAAACAACAAATGGCATACATATGCCAAGGCATCATCATAATCGTCATCATCATAATCATGCTGGAGGTACATGCAGACGAGACATCACTCTGGTATCATACACATATCTTCGGTTGCCAAACAGTCATTAATGCCCTTGTACATTGTTTAATGGTTGATCCACTAGCTGGATCAACGGTCATCTAATTGATCACATGATCAACGCAATTGTTGGACTGACAGCTGCCAATCATCATACCAGCATCAGAATCATCAGTCAAAATATTCATCTGACAGCTGGATCAACCGTCAAATCAACCAAAAATGTTTGTAAACAGGGCATGAGAATCGATAGAATCACTGCATCGACCAGCTGACACAATAGTTGTACTGTAACACATCATCATTCCAAGTGACTGACAGTGTCTCACATACTAACATCAAACTCAGCAGCAACAGTAGTCAATTCTCTGTGGGTCAGTGCAAGAATAAAGCAGGCAGTCAACACGTGTCCTTTGGCAGGTAAGCTCGTCACTTGGGACACATAGTGACGGTTCGGAGGCACAAACTGAAAACTCTCTCACAGACGTGGCCAGCAAACAGACTGGTGTGGATGCATGACTATGTTACGTCTGGCTCAGGCCCTTCCATCTGTGATCACGGCGACCAAACGGCAAACAAATGGAAATCGTAGAACGACCACTGCAGACATACACACAGACATGGTGCCACAAAAAAGCTTTGGGTTTCACTAAACATGGCAATATGTCACAGCAGAATGTCAGTCACACAGTGGAATGACAACAGTTCTTGACTGCCATAGTCACGTCATTTATCTATGCTAGCAAACTACATCTCTATGTACAGCATGTACACATTAATGACATCACTAGTTCCACTGTGCAGCTGGTACTCGGGCACTACACACAAGGATCACTATGACTTGAGCTGTGGCCAAGCTACAACACTGTAATTATTTCCTAATCAACGAATGACAACTGTCAGTGTACAAACGTACAATAGTTATCTTCAGCAGACTGTAGCGTGTTTTTCAAGTTTTAGTTAATATCTGTTTCAGCTTAAAAATGCCATAATACAGCCCTAGTATGATGGATTATTTCCACAATGTACAGAAAAACAGTAATTCTCTCTAACATCAAGGAATGTTTAATATGTTTTCTGGTTTTGACATTCAGAGTAGGACCAGTACTTTCAGTGGAAAAGTCTCAATGGTAAAGCCGCTGACATTTCAAATGCACTACACTGCACTAGTTACTTTTTGATTCTTAAGATTTTAGTTTTCGTAAAAACCAGACGTCCATGTTTTATTAATCATAATATTAACTTTTGTCAACTTGAAAAACACTGCTAGTCACTCAGAACAGCTGACTAACTGCAACGCACTACGCTACAACAAGCATGACTACGAGATACATCAGCTCAATGCTAACTCCAATAGATGCCCAATATGAACAACAACTAACATCATCTCAACTAACTAATAACAGTGACATGGGGAGAAACTCTCGCACCCATCCGATCTTAAAGTCCTCCACTAAGATGACAGTATTCACTATTCAGTCAACTATGCAAGATCAGCACAGCTCAACAATATTCACCAAACGACAGTATATATTTTACATTATGTTTCTTTCACTGAAGTAGCCAGAAGATCCAAGCAATAACAAACTATATTCACAATCAACTATATTCACATAACTATGTCACGGCCATTACAGAGGTCTTAGCCGACACCCCCAGTTACAAACTGGAGGATTTTGCTGGAGAATAGTTTTACTGCCTTCTTGCTCTTGCCGATAGCTACAAGCACACTCAGGTTAGGCAGAAGATGCTAGAAAGAATTCCCTTCACGGCCTTGTCTATACCACCTCTATACTGTAACTGCCTGTAAACTTAAGCAATTTCTCAGCATTACATTTCTCACACCGGATTGATAAAGACCGTAAAATAAGCATAATAAACCTAGCATGTGACACATGTGACTCAATGGAACCACTCTCACATTCTCAGTACTAAATTGAACTTGCTGGACAAAATACACCGCTAGAGGCTCCAACGGAATTTCCTCTGCAGAACCATAAGTAAGAAACAGTGAAATATGGTACAGAAACTACAATGGCAATGGGGCGTGTTTCTACTACATTGCAATTTTAATATCAGCCACGTTTGCATCCATGTAGTATTACAAAGTCACTGCATTTATCAGTCAACATTATTAACAACACATTCCATCATCAACCGTCCACCATCTCAACAACTGCACTGCGGTTAACACAAAAATCACATCACTGCCAACTTCATTCCTTCTCCGTCTACCTACATACAGTATATTACGCAACTCCTTAATCGCATCCATATTGTGAATGACAAAGTTCAGTGAAATACAGTTATGCGGAACACTAAATGCCACAGCCTACTACGCTACTGGCCAATGTCAGTGTCCTTGTCATAAGTGAATACAGACAGATGCAAGGCAGTTTGACAGACATATATACATACACATACATACAGGGACGGACTAACAGTCTGAGGCCTAGGCCACTATGGCTAGGGGACCCTCGCAATTAACTGCATTTCTAGCAAGCTGCATTTCTACAGTTACAGCTGCTTTTCAGCCAAAACATGGGATTAAGACTGCATTTCCAGATTGAGGAGGCCCTTGAAACTGAAGTCAGTCCAGGCTGCAGACACATTAGGCAGTCCATCCACGTACACTGCGTCTCAAAACAAAAACCGATACACTTGACTTTTAATCATAACTTTGGCAAATTTTCAAAATTCATTCACTGACCGGAAACTCCGTGCAACTATTACAGAGTGTTCCACTTCACCTTCACTGCGTTGCTACACTACCTAGTGAAATTCAGAAATGTTAAATAATGGCTGAATCTTTACTCATACCATCAAAATTAATCAGTTTTACTTGAAACTCAACAAAACGTAACCATATTTAAAGGATATATACTACAAAGTTTGAGCGCCTCTGAATCTCCGGACTTTATGGCGCTATATAAATTAGTTTTTAACTTTAACTTTTAAAAATATCAGTGATGATTTACTTAATTTTATGCAGTATATGAAACACAGAAAGCAGATAATGCAAGAACGTTTGGAATATGATTTGATGACAAACTACTTCATCAATGACTGTCTGCTGCAGCCTATGTTACATGTCAATCATCCACTGCTTCAGTTCGCTGACATAACGACCTTCTTCTTAGCACTGCTTCACTGTTTTCCGGACTGTACAGTCTTAGGATTCAGACCTGAGCTGTTAAGGCGGCCTTATATCTTGCAAGATAAATCCTAAGCTATCACATGCAATAGGCCACTGAAATCGGCAGTAATTGTAATTTTCAAGTATCACAAAGTACTGTAGAAACAGATGTAAGGTAAAGTGGATAACCTTAATAACGTAAGTGTATAAATTCCCTAAGAAATTTGACAAAGGAAAAATTTATCAAATCGGTCTACGTTTGCCGAAGTTATGATAAAAAATCAAATGTCGATTTTTTGAGACGGTGTATATACATAGGGTCATTATCCCTACAGTCCACAGTTCTATTCTCACAGCGTGAGAGTAGATCAGACACGTGGCAGTGCAGCAGGTGTAGCCTGTTGCTGCTGCTGAGATGCAGCTCTGATGTGATACATCTCGTCGAGCGGCTTCACAAAGTGGTAGTCCTCGACGTTGCAGCGCTGACACTTCACTCGACGACTGTACTCGCTGTAGTACTTGAGAGGCGGTGTGACAGCCGGGCTGGAGGGAGACACCGCCGTGCCAGGGCCACTAAAGATGGACTGGTGACACTGCTTGCACTGCAAACGCGCGTCACAGCACGGCGTCGCAGCGAACACGTCGTACGAGTACATCGTACCGATCAGCAGCATTGCACCAGACCACGGAGTACTGCAGCGTCTGCACTGCAGTAACACCGATGAACCATCCATGCATCTACACACGGCAGACACTAGACGCTGCATCCATGTCGTACTGTGTAGGAGATGACACCAAGTAATTTACACTATACAAATACACTCTTCACAGTTAGTACTGGGATAATTACTGCTGTCAGAAAAAGACAGAAAAATTTTGTTTAAGGAGCATTGTAACGTGAGCAAATAGTGTTCAAATAAATCTGTGTAAAACCTACAGAGATTAAACTACTTGATTTCGGAAAACTGTACTTAAGAAACGCAACAAATAATCAGACAATTTGTAAATAAGTTGGACCTGGGACTCTGACGTTGTCTACCTGAAATCAGTAAGGAAATCTAGACGGTGACCACCATCCAACCAAAACAAATTTCCCACTTGCATAATGTGATTAACACCACTAATATCTTAATCTGCTGGGTAAGGTTCTAGCTTTAAAATGTAATATACTCCAGTTAAGTTGCTATGCAAATTTGATCCACCTAGTGTCTAGCGAATCATCATCATCATATATTTGTTTAATAGAAAATGATATCAAACACAACTCAGACAAAACAGAAATTTAAAAAAAACATTCGTACAGTGTTAAGTACAATTCGTTCCAATACAAGTCTTCATACATCATTCATCACTAAGGTGTGCAGTTTTGTTGAGGAATGTCTTATTGTGTGACCTTTCTCGCAGACTGTATGGGATGACAGGATGATGAAATGGGAGTGGCTGTACAACGTGTCCATTGTAGGTCATGATGCATTCGAAAAATTTTTTGTCTGCATCATCAACGCCGTCAGCTCCTGAAAAATCTGGATACAGCCTGGCTGCCAAGTTTTCGTTCACTCTGAATTTTGTGAGAATCTTGGGGGAGAAAAACAAAATTCCATGACTTTTCCCGGAGTATGTAATTTTCCTTAACCACAGTGAATTCCGGACTTTCCAGTGGTCATCCTAAACATAGTATCAGTGTCATGACCACTGAAGAGACATGACGTACTTCATACAGACAGCATTCAAGTAGAGAAGTCGGTGTTCGAAGACGACTTGTAGATCGGAGTTGTATCTCAGCGGAGAGAGGAAGAAAGATCCGTCGACGAGCGGGTATTTGTCATAAATGTACAGCGTCGCTTGACAGAGCACACACCTTACTGACGTCACTTTCTGAGCACTCAGATTCGTCAGCAGGAAACATCGCATCTCATCGTTGCCATGGGGACCGTCGTCCTCGGTCTTTATGTGATACGGGTTCTACACATGTACACCGACACTAACAGATAGAGAGTCAAAAACATGCCGACAAACATTCACATCTGTTCAGTCACCATCACCAACCAGCCTCCTCACTACAACAATTCATTCTTCCATCACTGCTAGTCCAGTGAATCATGTCCCACTTTGTCTCAATCATTTTTCTATCACATCAGATGCTTTCTAATAGTATCTGTCTATACAACTACCTTCTGTCAACAGGCAGGCAAAAATCCTTTCTGCAATATTTTCATTCAATAAATTAGCCCCATACGGGACTGACAGTCCATGTGCAAACGATTACAACTGACGTTTCTGCCAATTTGAAATTCACGTGACACAAAAACGAGGATAAATATAAAAAATTCTGCCCGATCAAATTTAGACATTGTGCCCAAGTTTAAGAATCAGTGGTCAGTTGCCAGCTCCCATTGTAAATGGTGGAAGAGATAGCTTTTGAAAATGGCAGAATTTCCAACTTTGAAGAGCTCATGACCTTGACCTTGGATCGGGTCATACTGCATACCGTCGTGCATATCTCACCGACCTTTACCTACATGCCAAATTTCATTTAAGTCGAAGAAACTTTTTGTGGACAAACGACAGACGTACAAACGTACTGATAGACATTTGAAGATTCTACCTAAAAAGTGGGGCCATGCAACACGTGTCCATGTGCAAACGATTGCGCATTGTCAGCAGCAGCCCGCAAACCAAACTGGAGGGTGGTTTGCAGCGGCTTCACTTCACTGACAATGTTGCTATTCAGTGGCTGACAGCTACAGCTTGTGCATGCAGGCAACAGCAACAACATTCACTGCATCCATCATCATCATCATCACACAGGCTCACCTGAAGGTGACGAGGCAACGTGCCAAATGCCGCGAGGTCTGTGCGGTGTTTGAAAATATTTCCCGCAGCGGCCTGCTCCACATCAGCAAAGAACTCGAACTTGTTCTTCTTCGTCTGCGGCATGAAGTGTCCACTCGGTGTGCACGGAGTCGTACCAGCGGAGCTTGGAGGGCTGGAGCTTGAGCCGGTACTCGACATACTCAACCTGTGTGTCCTCTGTGAACGCAGAACGCCGTTCACTGGAGCCGTCGTGCTAGCATTCATCGCTGACATCACTGATGATGTTGTGACATCTCGACCGGTCGCCGAACCAACAGACATCAGACGGTCTCGCTTGCGCTGTTTACGCTGCTTACGATCGTCATCCTTCTTAGCTATGCCAGGCTGGTAACTCAGGTCCTGTCACAGAATATACATCACCAGCATTGCTACAACTAACCCATCAATAGAACGAAGTGTCACAACTACGTGGAACAGAATGAATTAAAATGCACTCATAGTCACACGTCACTCAAGCAGGAAAACTTCTGACTGAAGTCAAACGATTTGATCTGACAAATGGTACTTGTACACTAGTGCACAGAGTTGGCAGTATAAGCAATTTATTTAATATACTAATTATTATTATCACCCAGCAAAAGTCAGTGTAACTACTTTTACCAACACTGCAAAACACTTATATTTTTGCATTTTAGCCGACCCGGAATCGCGATGATGCCGACGGGCTTATGTTTTACCGATGTTACTTTCTTTTCTTTTTTAAATGTCGTCCCTGTCATTTGACAAAGGGTGGACAGATTGCAACACAGACTGTTGTGTTAACACCATCAATGAAATAATGACTACCATGGCTAAAAATCTGAACTTTTGTGGCTCATTTGCATGGGTGGTGAGTGCATGTAGGCTAAAATACGCTGAATGCTGGTGTTTAAGGTCATTTGCTAGGTGACCGTAGCATAGACTCTGTAAGTAAGTACACTTGGCAGGATACACGTTAGGCTTTGCCCCACTTTCTAGTTATTACACAAATCCAAACAGAGCTCAAAACTAAGAGAACTATAGTCATCAACTGTCACTTTCCAAAATTTCGCCCCAAACGTTTTGAGTAATGCTGCTGACAAATGGAGAGAATGAATGACATCAACAAAAAAATAACCCTGCTTTGTAGAAAATATATTTTTCGTGTGAAAAACCTCAGTATCAGTAACACGGATCAAAGCAATCATGATCGACCTGTCGCAGATGTCCGCGACCACACTTGCAGTCACAAGCTTTGAACGCCAAGTCGTAGCCTTTCTTCGTCCACAGATTCTGAACACGCTGCTTCTCACTCCAGCTGCGAGCCCGACCACTGGACCGCAAGTATGCCAGCACCTTAGACTCCCACTCACGGAAACAGTCGCCATGCATCCAGACACCTTGATTACACGCCTCGTTGTTACAGTAAACCTGCGGCACCAATGTACACAGCAAATATCATGTCACATTATATCAATGAGTATTTATATTTGACCACGTATCTGACTAATAAAATATCCAATAATGTCAGTAAATGATTCAGAAAAATTCCAGTATACAGTTTCTAATTTCTGAGCACATTATAACCCCATTTATTTAGTAAACGTAGCTAGCATAAAAAATCACCACGTACATCTTAATCAAATGATCCAGAAGACGGGCTTCGACACCCCATCATCTACAACATTGATGTGGAAGCCTGCTATGACCCTGACCTAGGACTTTCAGAATCTAATCAGGTCATCCATAGGGGCGAGTGAATATTCCCTGTAAGTTTAACTGAGATTGCTCATTGCTCAAGCCGCCGTTTCACGAGATATTGGATGAACAGACAAAGGAACGGACGAACCTGGTGTCAGACAGCCAGAAATCATAACATAATGCCTTCGCTGACACTGTCGGGTGGCAACAGCAAAGGCATATAAAGTTCAAGCAGGACAAACTAAATACTGGGTTTTCTAGAGATTCCAGTAGATTGCCTGAATTTCTAGTAGTTACAAACACTACATATTGTTACAGTATTTTACCAATAACGTGTGTGTGTGTGTGTGTACTTTACTTGTGTGTATGTTACACAAGGGTTATTCAAAACAAAACAGACCCGACTCATGTACAACATCAAAAACGTTAGTGCTGGTAGCCTGCATTGTGACCTCTATCTAAGGTTCTAATTTTACAGGTAATAATGACTGCCGGTAATTTATCGGTAATTTACCGATACTGCATGTTGGTATGTACGACTTTTATCTATGCTCTATCACTGGAAAATGGTCCGTTAGGTGTCCTTGGTGTTCTGTTCATATTATACCAATATAATACTATTATTTTTCATAGTAACTATATACCAATAAGAAGCTCAGCTATCACAGAGGGACCAAACAACGCGCTATGTTAGTAAATTTGTGCTATGTTTCAAGATATGGGAGTTATAAACGTTTCAAACAGTAAAAGTGACCTTCAATGTCATTCAGGGCAAGGACACTGGCAATAATGCCAATCAATAGGCCACATATGATTTCCTATTAGACTTCCATTGCAACCATGTCAATCTTGCCTGGTACTAGGACATTATCACTTATTTCCCAAAATTTAAAGAAGTCACATGACGCTGGACACATCCCTTTTGGGGTAAAATATCATTCCTGCGCTAGTACACCTCTGTATCAATCAGCACATGACATTTGAAGTGCCTAGTTTTATCGACTCCAAAGGTATGACGGGGGCGAAATTTAAAAAACGGGTCATGTGACCCTGACCACGCCCACAGGGGGCTAGTCTGTCATCCCATTTGATATATTCTACCTGTGAGCAAAATATGACGACTCTAGCTTAAGCCATTCCAGAGATATCGATATCACTGGGCGCCCAAAAAATTTAAAGAGGTGAGCGTGAACCAAACCACTCCCTTTTAAGGGTCATTTGTCATCCGTATGCTGTGACTTGACATTGTCAACATCCATACAAAATTTGACCATTACAGATTCAGCTATTCCAGAGATATGGTTGATGCCCCCCAAAATCTGAATGGTTCATGTGACCTGACCACGCCTCTTTCAGGGATGATTTGTCATCCGTGGCTAGCACTTACTATGATCAACCTACGTACCAAATATGAAGTCTCTATTTCCACCCACTATGAAGATATAAAAGGCGATGCAAAATATTGACAATGGGGTGGTTTGGGGTAGTTAGGGGTCACTCAAGGTCACTGAAAACCTGCACTGACCTTTACTGCATCTCCCAGGTCACTCAGACAGATGGGGTCGGACATGTAATTAGGACAACCAGTGGGCAAACAGCAGTAGGTCGCATCATCGATGGCCAGCTGACTTCCACCGCTGCAGTTGCCGTCATCTGGACGCCGACAACTCCAAGCTGGTGATGCTGGCCACACTCCACCAGGCTCACATTCTGTCTCATCACTCTGCTTCGGCAACACCGGCATTCTCTCTCTCTCTGTTATGCAGCATCCACATAGCATACAGACAATTTACCCAAATGTACAACATCCACATCCCCACATTTTACCCATAACCGTATTCTGCATTATATGCACTGCCATATCTGAATACATACATGCCTGCACTGTACCAAATGCCTCCAAAAGCGCCAACAATCTTGACAGCAGGCCGATGCATAGTGTACCCCTTTCATATTATATAAATCAAAAGTTAATATAACCACGGTCGGTTTGACGAAACAAAACATTGGGCACATCGCGTGCATCAGACAATAGTAATATATACTGAAGTATATCATGCATTGGTAAAAAGTCAAACAGGACCAGGACTCGCAAATTAGCAGGAAGTTGACATCAGTCAGTGCGCAGCATAAAACATCGAAAATAGCATAGGATAACAATGACTCATTGAATGCCTGCAATCGAGCGTCTGTCTATCATGTGCATGCTGCTGCATGGACCAATCCGATTTCAAATTCATACGGGTGTTAGGCTTGTCGGGCACATATTTTACCCCAAAACTGCCTTTTCCCCTTCATGATCGTCACCCGCACGTAACACACCGTTACTCAGGCCAGGGTCACTCATCATCCCAAACAGCATCTCGATTGGTTCAGACGTTTTTGTATGGGTCCCAAATGCTATGCTGTACAATGCATTGTCAGTGGGGAAGAAAACCCCACAATTGTCCCTTCCCCTTGGGATTTTGTCACCGTGCTGGAGGACCGAGCCACGGCCATAGGCAACATGCACAAAAAATTTGGTAAAGATCATGTGTGTGGTTCAGGAGATATCCTCGTGGACAGATAGACAAACACACAATCACACATACATGCTCATCACAATACTTCGCAAGTGCTCTCGCAGGCGAAGTAATAAGGGTCCGATGTGTCCAATGTGGTGTTTAGTTGGACTGAACCAGGTAGCAATACTAGCTTCAGCTGATTTAATTTACCACAGCAGAACTGGACAGTACTACAGAATACTGAATGTTTTATGATGTCATGCGATGTCCCAATTTCCACATCTAAGGCGGCCATAGGGCAGAGGTTGAAGGGACTGGTTATTAACATTTATGAACTAAATCTCTAGCCAGCACACGGGCATGCGGGGGTGCGAGTGTAGCAATGGGTAAAATGCGGGATACAAGTGCGGGGCTGAAAGTGTGGGGATGTGAGTAAGTAGAGTAAGTAAGGTTAGGGTTAGGGTTAGTATGGCCAATGTTAGAGTTAGTGTTAGCAACTTAGCAACAGTAATTAGCGCTTGGGTTACCCTCACTTTTACCCCGCAATTTACATGCTGTCACACATGCATCCTCGCATTTTACTCATAACCATCTGTCTCTAGCCAGATACGAGTCAACATCAATAACAAATCAGCTGAAAATTACGTCAAATGATAATAACTGCATGTATACGGTGTTATTACAAAGTGTGAGCATTCTAAAGTATGAGCAATCACCTCTCACCGACGAAAACTTACCAGATGGACGGCGACAACTCAACGAAAACACACAGACGACCCGCACGAAAAGTAGCGCTGCAAATCTAGGCCAACCTTCAACAGCCTAAAACCGAAATGTGTCACAGATTTCCAACGAATGCAATCAGTACGGTATATAACAAGTGTCAGTTTAAGTTAGTCGACTGTTATAGCAAATTTCTGACACAAATGCTGCCAAACACAAAGCAAAGAACATTCTACGAGGCACTGATCACGTTTACACTGCTCCCTGGGCTTCGAAAAATGGCCGCCGCGTTTGTTTATTTGGGTCACAAGTGGGCGGGGCTTGCTAATCATAGCGCGGCCGCTGAATGGCTGTGCATGACGTAATGCTGGTCACGTGGGTTGTCGCCCTTAAAAAGAGGCCATGTACGAGGCCAGTAGCAAGTCTGAGGACAGCAATAACTGGGCCACTGACTTTTGCCGCGCGTCGACATTGCAGAGTGCGGTGTTCTGCCTGACTGCCGTGGGCGAAACCCAGGATCGAATGGTTGGCCAGCCAGTCGAGGAAGTGGACAAATAGAAAGTATTCACCGTATTCACCGAAGCCACCAATGAGTACACTACACTGATGGCATAAGTAGACACAGGCTTTCGCCATATTCAGCCAACTATCACTAATAACAAACATTACATTATATTTGTGTTTCCGGTTCCAACTGTAATTTAATTTTTGTTTTGAAATCATTTTAATGTAGTACATATCATACAACTG
>Ga0209780_1001944_pt1 | contig 14238 bp, 15 predicted proteins | sample WorMetexBAHAMAS2_FD_187384 | JGI IMG/M metagenome (GOLD analysis project Ga0209780, IMG submission 187384) | Marine gutless worms symbiont microbial communities from Max Planck institute for Marine Microbiology, Germany - Inanidrilus exumae... | ecosystem: Host-associated > Annelida > Digestive... | reverse complement strand
TTTTCTCTCTCCCTTTCCTTTCCTTTCACTCCCCTTTCCCTCTCTTCCCTCTCCTCTTCCTTCCTCAAATAATACCCGGCCAGGTCCGGGTAATGTTGGGTAGTGCAGTACCTGGCCGGAACTGGGTAGTCGCCATGTACTCGCTTCACCTCTAAAATTTAAAACTTAAATAGTAACTGATGTATTGGATCATTATTCAGTTGTTTTCCCATATATTTTGTCAGAAAGTATTTGTTGGAAAATGGTTGTTAAAATTGGCAGTGTGTAGATTGGCAATAGTTGCGGTTTGCTTCAGGTTGATGACATGGGTAATCCGTTCGATGACAGGTCTTTCATTTTATCATCCGACCATGTTGACAGTACTGACTTACAGCATGTGGATGCAGACACCCGAGACAGGCTACAGGCACTTCTGGAAGCTGCAGGCAAGTTGTTGCTAAGATAATAGTGAAGACGTGATGTGTGATTTACTGATCATGTTTAACATAGGGCTGTTGAATTAACGTGTTAAGTAATTAATCGCGATTAAAGAAATTAACACCGTTAAAATTTTTAACGCAAACTAGTCTCACCAGTAGCAGGATTTAATACAAACCCCAAGATAATCGATCTTTACTCCTTAAATGAACAATCATTTACTTTCTGGTTGTGGCACTACTGTAAATTTTCCTAAATTGACCACCTTAGTAGCGTACTCACTGCGGCCGTAATGTGATATCTACGGCACGTTACCGCTGTAACCGTAGACCATAGACGGCACGTTAGGGCCTTCGACCGCAGTCGGACATGTGCGAACGTGGGGGGGAAAGAAGGCATCGAAGGCGTGCTATGGCTGTCAACAGCGTGCACAAGCTAGATTTTTGAGACAGCCCCTCCGCTTTCACATACGTTCAATCGCGGTCGACCGCTGTCGATGGCCGCATGCATTATAATACAATACAATAATATAATATGTGGTTAGTTTAATGCCCGTCCTACAACGAAAATGGAACGGCAAGGCATTACAATGTTAATAAGCGATAAAAGCCGATTAAAACGAAATGTTGAACAGAAAAGTTTACAACTTGCGCTTAAAACTAGAAACTAAAATAAGAGTCTCAGCTGATCTGACAGGCTTAGGCAGACTGTTCCATACTGTTAGACCGGCAACAGAGAAGGCTCGGTCTCCAAACTTAGTTCTTGTTCGTGGATGGTGGAACAATGTAGTCTAGGCTGCTGGCAGAGTGAAGACATTCATGTACTGGTTGCTGCTGACTGGTTGAATGGATTCACTAAGATACATGACCATAATGCGCACATTACGGCTGCAGTGAGAACGCTACTTTTGAAGGATGCGTCAGTGTTCGGCTGTCCGTGAACGCAGTGATGCAGTTACACGTAAGGTTGCATTCCAGTCTGTTTGCGGACATGCGAAATACAAAAAGCTTGCGGACACTGTCTGGCCGCGACGGCAGACACCTGACTGTGACGGAGGATGCCTCCGCATCCGCAGTCATCTCTGGTCATTCATTACTTCCTCAGGCCCGTACGCCGCTACTCCTGTAACACAAAACAAAGGAAATGTGCATTAAAACTGCGATTAACGCGCAGTTAAAATAATTAATTGCGCGATTAACACGATTTAAAAAATCAATCGCTTAAGAGCCCTAGTTTAGCAGTATAATGAGACAGCCGTAACCTTGCAGTGTAATTTATCATTGGGTATGTAAGATGATCTTACATACCCAATAATAAATTAAACTGCAGCTAAGATTGTTGAGTCTGTTTTCCTCCACCCACCCACCCACATTTCTAGTACACTACAGGTGTACCACCATTATGTCCACTAGTGTGTGATCTGCATTGTATGTTGGTAGCTGAAACACTGTCCTACTTGTGCAGACATGTGGCAGACAGACATGTGACACATTAAATTTTTGTTTGTTTGTCAGTACTGCTACTATTAGTTTTTTTCACGTGATGCATGATGTGCATCAGAAATTAGCTGAGACATTCTTGTAAATAAACAGATGCTTGTATAACTGCTTCATGGACATCAAGGCATTTAACACAGTATGGCATAATGGTTTATGGGCAGTATTCATAAGCTGTGGGTAGTCAGAGAAGTTGGTGACACTTGTGAACTTGTATTCTAAATCTAAATTAGCAGTACAAATTAATAAGACACTAGGTGAGTGGTTTTTGGCCGAAAAGGGAAGCAGATATTTGCAGTTTTTTAGCAGTACCTCACTCCATCACAGGTCATTCTACAGCTGATGTTCGCATGTCACTGATGTCCATGCTGTACTGTTCAGTGTTCATCTTGTCGACATCCTCTAAGAACTCTACCCTCCCATCATCAGTGTTCAGCTTCCTTCATTCCAAAGAAGAATTAGACAGAGAAACCCTAGAATCCAATCTCGTTAATGTGCAGGTTTAGTAATGCACATGGGCATTGCACAATAACATTAATATCTGACACCGACACACTGACAGTAGACTCACAGCACATGTTTTGGCTGGCAAGTCATATGACAAAAATCAATAGCTGTCAATATCTGGCAGACATGTTGAGCGAAGCTGAGCACTATTGCCTCTCTGCTCAAGAGCGTTATTTCTGTGTGATATGAGTGTTGGATGTGAGTGTTGGTAGTTGGATCAGCTGTTTTTGTTGACTACTGGTAATGAATTTAACTCTGCATATCTCCAGTCCATAACCATTTTGCTGCGTGTATTCCATCTGGCTTGTAAGATTTGATTTGTCGTTACCCATCTTTTGTTTTCTCCTGTGCACAGAAGAGTGACTCAGCAGCCGTCTCTGCCCTCATGTTCTGCTTTTCTGCTCCATGTGTGTTTTGTACAGATTGATAATAACTGATGAATTGATGAACCTGTGTGTTTTTAGGTTTAGATCAGAAATTCAGTGCTGGTGATGCTGGCCAGTTGGTGATGCCCGACCCAGACATTGTTAGACAATTGACGTCAGTTAGTTATGCATTAGATGGTGCTTCGGCAGCCTTGAACAGGGTCCCATCAGAACATCTGGATTTATCTTCTGACCAAGCACAATCACAATGGTTTGTGTTGTATGGATATGACTTGTGACATTAAGTGTAGTGTGTGTTGATATTGCTGTCCTGTTGAATTGTCACTGATTGAAATGTATTGTAAGCATGTGGCAATGCCAATTTCGCAGTCCATCAAACCCAGCTGTGCATGCAGACAGTCTTCTTGGTTGCTGGGCCATGGTTGCTGGGCCATCATGTGCTTGGGATGCCCTACCAATGGACATTAAGCAGACTTATTAATACATCAGTTTTTTGGCAAGAAGCTCAGGATGTCCTTTTTAGACTTAGACACTACTTGCTTCGCCCTCAGTAGGGGTGCGAAGTACATGGTACCTATGGCCAAAATTGTTGTATTAATAAGTCTGCTCAATTCTTTTCTGATGGCAAAGTGATATGCTATGTACTTCGTGTTTTGTGGATGATGCTATTTTTTCTCATAATGTGTTTTGTCACGCTCGCCGGATGGCAGCACCAGGACTGAAGGTACCATCTGTGATAGGAGGATTGTTTTAGGCTGTCGCTTATTAACAGCGGAGGACTTTTATTTTGTGGTTTACAGACGTCATTGTCATTAGTGACCCACCTGCACATAGTTTAGTGGGGGGACTGGGGCCAGTATTGTTTTGCTCTCTGGCCTCTGTCGTCGTCGTCGTCTGTCGACGTTTGTAACATTCCATGGTGGCACAACGTAACTTTCCACTGGGCAGCACGCGACAGCGGGCCAGTAGTGTTACATCCCGTTAGGGCGACACCATGTTTCTATTATTATTACTCAGTATCATGGTTCCACTGATCTCTAGTAAGTGGCACCTTATTAAGTTCTCATGATGTTCTGGATGATGATGATGTTTATGACTGCGATGGTGATTGTGACGGCTGATGATGTCAAATACACACATGCATTAGGGTGTGCTAAGTGACCTTTTGATTCTTTGTTGTCTGTGGCATTCAGATTTGTATATTGTCAATGGAGAGTTCACCCGTATGTACTGGTACTAGCAGTACAACAGTAGCAGTGTGTGAGGCCAATGGCTTGTTGCCACGTGTAAGTAAGTATGTGGTAAACTGAGGTAGAAGCGTGTTGCATGGTGGCTTAGCGGTAGGGCATTGGACTTGAAATTTACAGGTCACGGGTTCAATTCCCGACTGGTCCGCTTTCACTTAACATAGGTCAACTCAGCCTTGCATTCCTCCAGGGTCGCTAAATCGAGTACCTGCTTCGGCTGGGGGTAAGGCAGGATTCTCACCTCTGCCGGGTGGCAGGTAACACTGTGTGATCCCATGTGGCATGTGAGTTTCCCGTAGGAAAAAAAGGAAAGGAAGCGTATTTATATAGCGCCTTTTACATACTATGTATATCTCAAAGTGCTCAGGCATGGATCACACAGTTTTGCCTGCAAATACACCACGCCTGCCTTTCCTTCGTATGCGTTCACAAGATGCGCCACCTCTAACTGAGGTAAGAGACATCTAATTGCAGCTTACTACTCATCTATCACCCCGAAGGGATGAAAGGCTAAGTTGGCCTGGTGGTTGACCCATAGCGGACGGTTTACCCACATAAGTGGTCACCCATCAGCTACAGGTCGAGCGCAGGACAGAGAAAGTACGCCAGCCGAAGACCGACGTTCTACCACTGAGCCACGCAACCAACCAACCGTAGCAGTGAAAGCTAAGTTGATGCTACACTGTACACTGTTTACTTTACTTTTACTTATCTCATGTGACATAATTGAGGTGATGTCATTGTTATTAAGTGCTTGACTACTGGTACTATAAAACGTTTACGTTTCGTTTTATTAGTGTTAGATGCGTATGAAAACTGTCGAGTGTTGTTATAACCAGTCGGCAGCAGTGCGTTTGTTGAATGTGTATGTTTAGTGGCAGTTTGGCATCATTGACTCAGGCATGCAGCAGTGGAAATGTGGAGGCCGTTCGTGTTCTGCTGAAGCAGGGTGATGTACGTGAGGGAGCTGATGACGGTGATAGTCTGCTGTCACTGGCTGCATCAGCTGGCTATTACGAGCTTTGTCAGGTTCGTGTTCCACCAGTGTGTTGATTGTGTGTGTGGTGGTAGAATTAATACTTATTAAATTTTAATATATATATATAATATAGTTCTACCTTAAAGATTCGATATGACCTGAATTTGTCATTGTGTCAAAAGTGCCGTTAAACTCCGACCAACCAACCTACCATGTGGTGGTAGAGTTTTCAGTACAGTTCTTATTTGCATGTCACAATGAACAGCATATGAGAGAGCAAGTGCCTCCAGTTTTACACCATGGTCTTGGTTTAACGTGGACCATGACCGATGGGGGAGATCGAAGGCTGGTAGTCGGATAGTAGGGTTTGTCACTAATGAGTGGTTGACCACAGACGTTGACTCCCAGATCTCTCCACCGCGTGACCACGTTGGTTGGTACCATATCGGACCAGATTGGTTTCCGATTTGCAAGCCTTAGAGGAGGATGGTTGAATAAGTCATGATGTAATGGCCATTGTTGATGGCCTTCTGCCTTTGCCACCAGAGCGTCACATGTAAGCCGTTATTAATGAGTATTGCTAAGAAATAACATGCTGTTAATGTGTAGATGTTGATATCAATGAAGGCAAACATCGAGGACAAAGGTGTTAAGGGTGACTGCACGCCATTGATGGAAGCCGCCAATGCTGGCTACGTGGACATCATTCAGCTGCTAATTGCTAATGGTGCTGATGTCAATGCCAAGTCAACGGCAGGTACAGCTCACGGGAATTTTGAACATTCTACAGATTTTGTTGTTTCTTGCAAATATCTAATATGTTCAATTTTTCTGTCACACTTGTTATTTGCCGTATTTTAAAATGCTGATTGTAAAGCATAAGCTGTTGCTGTCAATTGCTGTAGATGGTCGTTGTTCAACTGCTCTTGTTTCTGGAATTACCCCAGCTTAAGACTCGTCTCTTAAAAGTTAACCTGATTGACTGAGTTAAGCTTTTATGTCCCACTCGACACAGAACAGGTCATTTTTCAGAATTTATTCCCAGCCAGTCTCTTGGCATGGTACTGAAGAGACTAAACCAAACACAACAAAAGCAAGCAAACAGGAACAAAACGATCAAAGCTAACTCCAAAAAAAACATATAATGATAAACCTAAACAAACACACACAAACGAAATCTAAACCTAAACTGATGCGCAAATTTAAGAACTATTCACAGGTTCATAATCGGTTTCTGATTGGTCAGAACCACCATGTCCCATTTACGTCACCCATCCACCAGCACCAAATAACTGATTATCTTCATTTTGCAGTTTGTGTAGAAGATATAATCAGACCGTTGCTGTCTCCTGACATGTCATGGTGACTGTGTGTAACACATGAAGCTGTTCTGCTGCGGTAATGCTGTATGTGTCTCACGGCTGTGTGTATTAGGCAACACGGCTCTCCATTATGCGGCGTGCAGTGGTCATGAGGACGTGGTGCGGACGCTGGTGCATGCTGGTGCTCATGTTGAAGAGCACAATGAGAATGGACACACGCCTCTCATGGAAGCTGCCAGTGCCGGATTCGTGGGCGTTGCTAAAATATTCCTCTCAGCTGGTGCTGGCATAAACACTCATTCGAACGAGTTCAAGGAGAGTGCACTAACGCTTGCCTGCTACAAAGGTGAACTGTAATATCTAGTGGTGAAAGTAATTTGTCAAGAGGCCACATCACCCCAATGCACGAATCATTCAGCCAAGCAGCCGTAAAATGTTTCATTTAAACAGTTTCAACGTTGAACCATTTGTGCTTCACTGCTATCTGAACATGCTAATTTTAGGGATGTGTGGCCATTGTTTGAGGTGTAACCCAAATGGCCAAAGCGTGTAGACAATTGTTCACAGTGCTGAGGCGAATTTTGCTGCTTGTTGTCAAAAATCGTTGTAAATTGCCGATTTCTCGTAAATGCAAATGTCGATCTTCTATTGAACTACACCTGTATATAGCCGAAGACGAGCTTTCTGTTAATGTAAAAGGTAAAGGATTTCCATACTTGTTACCGTGTATTGGGCCCAGAGATAAACCCCAGTGTACAGGCAGTCTGCGGTAGGCTGCCATTACTTTCCGCTAGGCCTGCGGTTACCTTCTCAGCCGCAGAGCATCACTGCCCCTTGGCTGGTACCAAGTTATACTGCTTGGTGACAGAGGCACATAGGTGTGAACAACTTGCCCAAGGTTGTTACGCAGCTTTTGCCTCGAGTAGGATTTGAACCCACGACCTGCTGATCGCAAGTCCAACGCGTTACTCGTTGCGCCACTGTGCCACCGTCTGTGTATTACACGAATGTAAGCGTTCAGTTGTTATTGCACATCTCACTATTACAGTGGTTCACTGTGGCATAGACATCCCCTCAAAAGTGCCCCTTCCCCTTCGGGATCTGCAACCCATCTAATCCACAGTTCCTTGAGCCTAACCCGTGACAGCCAACACACTGAGTCAGCACCCGAAAACAGCATCTTGATCGGTTTAGCCGTTTTCAAGTTCTGAGGAATGTGACCAACAGAACAACCAAGTTCTCATTGTGTAAGGCCTGCATTTTACGTATGATTAAGAAAGTGTACATAGTAGAGTAGAGAGTGGTCAGCACCGGCTAGTAGGTATGACCGATAGACCGACAGCTGGTGTGTTTGGTCGCTGAAGGTCATCTAGAGATGGTGAAGTTTCTGCTGGAAGCTGGTGCCGACCAGGAGCACAAGACTGATGAGATGCACACAGCTTTGATGGAGGCATCGATGGATGGCCACGTTGAAGTTGCAAGACTGCTGCTTGATCATGGTGCACAGGTAATGGAACTCATAGGTGAATTGTCTTACTGATCATCTGTTCCAGTTGAAAGCAGTCTTAGGAAGTAAGATTGATGCGTAAATTATTCAGTTAGTCCGTTGCCTTCGGTCCTTTGACACTGTTGGTTGAGTGTTCTGAAGAGCATTCAACCTGCAAAAGCTAAGTGATGAGGTGCTGGTGTGGTTATCTGTCTTGAATGAGGTGCAAATGATTTGCTTGTGGTTCAACTGATGCCACTGCCACTTGCTTCATTAAAATTTCAAAATGTTTTATACGTTTCTGGTGCCAGATTGCTCAAATTGTCCTGGAAAAAAGGCTGTTAAACGAATGTTGTTGTCAGTTAACCCCTACACATGCCTTATTGTCAATTCATAGTGCAATAGGTGACTGTCTTTCTCTTAAACGTTTAAAACCTAATTAATATGCAAAAGTAAAGTGACGACAATGCAGATCAGTTTTACACCAAAGTTAACCTGAGCAATTCTGCTTCATACCAAACTTACATATTGCACTTAGCTAGGCATCTCTACTGAAACTCTATCGACTTTAACATTAGTTTTAAACTAAATTAACTTTAGTTCTTCACTTAGATGACAAACCCATAAAATATTTATTTGTGTTTTGTGCATTACTTTGTTTGGTTTATTTTATATTAAGTGAAAAGACGAGAAAAATGCAAGTTTTGTCTGCAGTTTTGTTGCTATACAGATGCCATTTGTTAGGTTAAAATCTCTGGTTTGAAACTGTATTTTAAGCTCGGTTTAAAATTTGAAATGTTAGGTTAGTTTTAGTTTTGGTTTAAAACTATATTTAGAACTTAACGTTTAAATGAAAGATAGTCACCCATGTGTTTTAGAGTGTTTTGCAATAAAATGAATTGAAGTCGAAAGTCCGAATATTTGTCGCGTATAGGTGAACATGCCAGCAGACAGTTTTGAGTCACCGTTGACGCTAGCCGCTTGTGGCGGTCATGTGGAGTTGGCAAACTTGCTGATTGAGAGAGGTGCCAACCTGGAGGAAGCAAATGACGAGGGGTACACACCACTGATGGAAGCCGCTCGTGAAGGACATGAAGAAATGGTGGCACTTCTGCTTGCCCATGGTCTGTTGTGGTTATGAAGCTGCATTTTTTTCGTTGAAATATGCCCGTTGATTTCTTGTGATTTGATGTTAACGCACTGAATGGAAGACGTTTTGTCAAGTTATTCAGTTCTGTGTGCTTGACTTTCCAAACAACTAGTGAATTGATATGAGCAGCTTGTGCAGTAAAATAACTGTGTCATTAAGTATGTAAATGGACAGTTGCATAATGATGTAAATACGACCTCCTCCGGCTGTACTGGCTGAATGTTCATTGCATGTAATTAGAGTATATCAGGAAACTTGTGGTTGGATTTAGTAAAAGAAATTGACTCACAGAAGTGTAGATGTTATATAATAAAGTGATCAGATGTCAGCCAAATTAAGTAAAATAATGTTGGAATAATTCTAAACAGTCCTGTTGCTGTTTCTTACATTTTGCAACAGAAATCCTAGTCAGTTGTCTTGGCAGAAATGTTGTTAGGAAAACGTGGCTAAACATGCTTTTGACATTAGCTCAGTTGTTAACTGAAGCTTGATGATTTCCCACAGAGAGCCAATACAGAGTGTACAGAATGCAGAGTAAGTTTGGTTTACTGTGGTGTTTGAATTTGATGATTCACAACTGGTTACTGCTGGTGATAGGTGCAGACATCAATGCACAGACGGATGAGACCCAGGAGACAGCGCTCAGTCTGGCCTGCTGTGGCGGATTTCTTGAAGTTGCCGACTTCCTGATAAAAGCCGCGGCCGACATTGAGCTCGGCTGTTCAACACCGCTGATGGAAGCTGCTCAGGAGGGACATCTGGAGCTTGTGAAATATCTCCTGAAAGCTGGTATGTCCAGCATTATTACAAATACTATCTGCGGTTATGTGGATGCTCATGAGTTACATGTGTTAGCTAGACATGTGAACATATACTTGGCTGTTGCAGCATATGACTGACTGAACCCAGCTGTACCCTGCGTGGGCCCGGGCAATCCCCCCTTTCCTCCTTCCTTATCCCTTCACTTACCCACTTCCCCACCTACTCCCATCTTTTAGTACCTTTTACTTTTTCCCTTTCTTACTCCATCTATTTTCTTGCTTTTCTATCTCTTCCCATTCTATCAGAATAATCCCACTCCCGTTTTTCAGGCCGGATGTCGTAGGAGGTGGCTAAACCTGGCTTTAGTTTTTGTGTTGATTTTATGTTGTATGTATTTTCTAGTTAAAGATGCATGCTTTTTTTGGTCGTATTTGATTTAGTTTTGTCTTGCAGTGTGACAGTGGTCTCCCCTTGTTGTAGACACTAGCGTAATAATTGGAATGAACCTCTTGATACATTTCCCTTATTGGGTGGCTGCTGAACAAAAAGGTGGCCAGGGTTGAGGTTAATATATCGCTGGCCTTCCTTCACTGGGTACCGATAGCTCTCCACCCCTGACTTTTCGTCTTTGATATAGCCGTATTTGTGCTGATAAGGGACGTTAAATTTTAATTAACTAACTGAACCCAGCTGCACATAAAGGCATATGCCGTATGTGTATAATGTGTGTGTTCCAGGTGCCAACATTCATGCACACACGCAGTCTGGTGACACGGCGTTGACATACGCTTGTGAGAATGGACACACGGATGTCGCTGAAGTTCTGCTCGAGCATGGTGCTGAGTTGGTAAGCTGTGCTGTTTGTTTGCTAGGCTTCTCTAGAATGGATATTCGTTGCAGGTTGCCTTACCTTGCTAAATATAATGTATCCAGACAGGGGCGATGAGTGTGAAACTTAGTGTACACATTTTGTACTATCAACTAATGATCGCCGTGAATTACCCCGGTAGTGGAAAGTATGGTATGCCTGTGCATATTACATGCACATATAAATATGTAATTCTTACTGTGAAGTTAAAATAATGCTTTTGAGATTCCGTGTCACAAACGGAGTTCTATTTTGACTTTGTTAGATGCTTCTGTTGAATTTAATACTGTTTGCATCGCAGTACTTCACTGACTGATATTTTGTACTGCATTCTCATCATCTAACACTTCAGAGCTTTAATTAGTGGTTGTCTGTTTTTTAACATAATAATGTTTAGCACACAGTATAGTGAGAGAGACAAGAAGGTTGAGTTTGGCTAGATTTTTGATTGGAAAACTTCTGATGGCAAAAGAAAAACATTGACAGGCAGATGTGTTAGCTGGTGAGAGATAGTGGTGGTCCATTTGAGGCAAGGCAAGGCTGAGGCTGTTGCACTGAATTGTTGCGTGTGTGTGAGTATACAAACAGGATTGCACATGCAGAGCTGGGTTGACGTTGCAGTCTGTTGTGGCGTATGACAGGAACACGAGGCCGAAGGCGGTAGAACTGCATTGATGAAGGCGGCTCGTGTTGGTCATCTTTGCACTGTTCAGTACCTCATCAGTCAAGGTAATTTCAGTGTGAACTAGAAGAAGCTAGCACTCACAAGAGTGCAAAGACCCACTGTGACAATGTTTTGGTGACTCGTGACTTTGACCTTTCATCTTTTGACTCCAAAATAGATGTGTTTCCAGGACTCAATCATGGAACATTTCTGTGTCAAGTTTGGTGATCCTAGCTGCATTGGTTTTTGAGATACAGTAAAACTTCGTTACAACGGACCTGGTTATAACGCACGCTCACTTAATACGGACTTTTCTCTGGTCTCGGCTGAGTTTCTATTAATTTTAATGTATGATAATACGGTTAAAACGGATCCGATAGTACGGACATTCGTTTATTGCAGACTAGTTTGTCGGTCCCAACATGAGAGAACGCTGGATACAACAGACAGATTGAGATCACGACCACTGCCGGCGTGCTTACGCAACCGTGACGGCTGTCTGGTTGATAGAACGGCCGTCGTTGCGTCGTGATTACGTAATCACGCTGGACACCAGCCATTTTTACGACACGGCGGACGGCGAGATCAACTGATAGGGTCACTAAAGGCACTGGCGCTAGTTTACCACTTTACATTAATGCCCGGTGTGTTAGCTTTGGCTTTCATGTGCTTGCGTCACTCATGTCACTAGCCATCTCCTGTCCTCAGTAAACAGACGGTCACTGCCTGGGTTGAGGGGAAGGCTACTGTGTCGACTGTAAGCTGTCTGGCTGCTGGTGAAGCTGAACAAACATTTCAAGGTCCCGTCTTTATTACGGTCTGTAAATTCCTCTTAAAGTCCATTACGAGCGTAAATAAGCTGCAGACGATTGGTGCAACAATATCTGAAAAACGAGCAGCGTTTACACTTAGAAACAAAAGTTGTAATAACAAATTATATTGAAAACGGAAAAAAGCAGTCCTTTGTGTGTGCTTTATGAAGTCTTGCCAAGCAAACTGTCATCTCTGGCCTAGTTTGGATGTAACAGACTTTGGATATAATGGACCTTTTAGAGTGGTCCCCAGAAGTCCGTTATAACAAAGTTTTACTGTATTGTGCGAAAAACAGACACACAGACAACTAGAGGTAAAAAGGCAACCCCCTCAATTGCCTTTGGCGTGGGTAAATATGATTTCTAGGCCACATTGCCTCTATCTTGTGTACAGATGCACCCTCTTGCTACTGATGTTGCATGTAGTATGGTCTGTGTACGTCTGCTTATTGTCTGTGACTGTCTGTTAATGTGTTGGGCACACGGGTGAGCTTTGCATTGTGATGAACCTTTCAACTCAAAAGTGCACACTGTTGCAGCAGATTTAGTGGAGATCAGTTGTAGTGTTTGACTTTGTGAGAGGAAATTGGCAGTATTGCTGTCGTGTCATGCTGTGTTTTGGGCGTGTTTTTATTCATTCTGTCATGATCATCGTAAATATTGTAAGTTGATGTGTGTGTATTAGGTGCCGATGTCAACAAGGCGACTGCTAACCACGATCATACAGTTCTTTCACTAGCGTGTGCTGGTGGTCACATAGGCGTCGTTGAGTTGCTGTTGAAACATGGTGCTAATGCCATGCAAAAGCTCAAGGTATGATGTCACTGTTGCTACTGCTGCTTTCAGCTTTTATGCGTGCACCATCCGACAGTGTCAGCGAACGCATTGTATTTTCAGGCTGTCCATCCGTTGTGTTCGTCCAATCGTTTGTCTGGACAAATCTTGTTACTACAGTATCTCGTGAACTGCTTGAGCAGTCTGGATGAAACTTTCAGGGAATGTTCACTGGCCCCCACTGATGACCTGATTAGATTTTGGAGGTCAAAGGTCAAGGTCACAGCAGGATGTTGAGGTGTCGAAGTCATCCATGTCAATGCTGGGGCATCGAAGTCCATCTGGTTTGTCTCACTGGCCTTCTTTTTTAGGTCGACTCTTCGACAGATTCGAACAAATAAAGCCGGTCTCAGATGACCATAGGTCCGTGCGTACATATACATACTTACATACATATGTCCATCACAAAAAGTTCCTTCGATTTCTATAAACTTTGGCGTGTAGGTAGGGGTCCATGAGTGATGCACGACGTTATGCAGTATGACCCGATCCAAGATCAAGGTCAAGGTCACGAGCCCTTTAAAGTTGGAAATTCGGCCATTTTCAAAAGCTGTCTACTCCAGCTTTGAGCCAGTTCCCCCTAAAGAGGATGCTTGCAGATAATTGGAACAGGTTTTATGCCTTAACTACCTGACACTGTTGTCAAAGGCATTACGTTTTCGGGCTGTCAGTCTGGACAGATGTTGTAACCACAATATCTCATGAACGCCTTGAACAGTTTTAATAAAACTGACACAGAATATTCACTAGCCCCTCCTGACGACCTAATTAAATTCTGGAAGTCAAAAGTCAAGGTCACAGCAGGCCAATGAGGTTGCGAAGGCATCCATGTCCATGTTCTAGTTCAGGCTGGATGTCCTGACTGTCACCTAACTGACAATATGAAACAACTGAAGGAAACTCAAATCATTAATGCCAAACATTATCCACCAACCCTTATCCTTTTCCTGTCCACCAAGTCGTAAAGAAAGAGATGCTGTGCCTTTACGCCAGCATTCAGTTGCCATTACCAACTTCAACATCGATTTCAGTGCCGGTATTTTATATTTACTATAAAATAAAATACTTCTACTAACATTTCTTTCTTATTTTTAATTTTTGTACTGTCAAATGTCTAACACTGAATGGATGGTATCACTTTTTTAGTTAAACATCTTTAGTTGCAGGTATTATGTTCTTGAATATGTGTGATAAATGTAAAAAACTGCAGTTTATACACACTGTTAACGGCGACGGATCTAAAACCGCAAAAATCATAAAAAGGCAATGTTAACCACACATAACATTGACATTCAGGCTATGTTAGTG
>Ga0209780_1001943_pt1 | contig 14238 bp, 8 predicted proteins | sample WorMetexBAHAMAS2_FD_187384 | JGI IMG/M metagenome (GOLD analysis project Ga0209780, IMG submission 187384) | Marine gutless worms symbiont microbial communities from Max Planck institute for Marine Microbiology, Germany - Inanidrilus exumae... | ecosystem: Host-associated > Annelida > Digestive... | reverse complement strand
GTATAGACGGCTTTCCATATGTTTTAGCTCCTGTATTTTCCACTCCTGCATTTTCCACCATTGCTATCTACTCCTCCTTTTTCGACTCCTGCATATTCCACCCGTGCGGTCTACTCCTGCTTCTTCCACTCCTGCAATTTCCACCCCTGCTGTCTTCTCCTGTAGTTTCCACTCCTGCATTTTCCACTCCCGCATTTTCAGCGCCCCCGTGTGCATGTGTATTTCCTGTTGTTTTTTTCTGTACCAGAAATATGTGAATAAAGTTGAATATATAACCCCTGATCGATTAGGGCTTTCAGTAACAGAGGAACCTCAGGGTTTGTCACGGTCATACGGGAAGCGACCTGATGATTTGACGTTGATCCTATGGCAGGTTGGTAAAGTCCTGTCATGGGACGTCACGGTCGTTACAATACTTCGCCACCGCTTCCGCGAGTGAAGTAATAAATTCAGCCTAGTAATTATCACATTATTGGTGATATTTATTAGCTGTGGAGGCTGAAGCGCAGGATGCAGGCGCGGTGTCAGAGCATATAGCAGCTCGCAAGATAGCAAAGTACAGTGAGTTGGAAAGTCGTTACTTGTTCCGGCCTATTGCGGTGGAAACACTCGGCCCAATTAACTGTTTGGCAGCCACTTTTCTTTCTGGTCTTGGTCGACGAATCGCAGAAGCTGTAGGTGAAATTCAGCGGCTGAGCGTTTGAGCATGCTGATTCAGAGTTACAACGCAGTTTTACTTCATGACTGCTTTGTTGACAAGACGGCAGCCCATTCCAGATGAAAACCTTTTGTAGATGTTGTAATCGACCTAATTTTTGCAACATCTCGGGATCATATGCTACCGCTGGTAAATAAAAATTATAATAATAACAAGTGGTTAAAGTAATTTGACAAAAGGTCGCATCATCTCCCGCGCAAGAATCGTTCAATCGTTTGCAGCCTGAAACCATTTTGTTTAAAGGATTTTAAAATTAAATGATTCGCGCATCCCTATTTCCTGCGGCATAGTAGCGCGCCTCGTGCTATTTTTAGTAGGGATGACGACAAACGCGCGCTGCCGCCCATTGATTGAAGAGTGACGCCGCAGCCGTGCAGCATACACGCGTTATCTTGCTGCTTGAAGAGGAAACTTCCGACTTCGATGTCGTAAATAGTTGATGTGTTGTAAATGCAAACGTCGATCTTCTAACGAACTACACGGTACACCTGTACATTGCAGAGGGCAAAAGCTTTCCATCGGTGTATTGCGCGAATGTAAGCGTTCAGCCGTCGTTGCACAGCTCGGCGGCTCCCATCTACTATATACATGGTTCCATGGGCCCACCTGAGTCAGTTCCCCAAACGGCATCTCGAACGGTTCAGCAGTTTGCGCAGGTCTCATGAACGTGACCAACACACACAGACACACACAGACCGACCGACCACGCTATTCCGTCTGCAGCAATAGGCCGCTATCGCTAGCTAGCGCTGCAATGCGGCCTTACAATAACACTAATATACAAATTTGTATCATACTAGGTCGTAAATTCAGAACCTGTAAACTAATAGTTTGTAGTAAACGAAGAAACATCTCGTTATCAGCACACCGTCATTTTCTCATTAACTGCAGTGAATCTATCGACACTCCAAGGCAATTTTCTCTACAAAAGCAAACAAAAGACGACGACCACACAACACACCACGTCAAAGTACTGTTAACAGCCGCAATGGTCGACACGTTATGCGCCTTCACGGTAGTTTGAAAATAACATCTCCATTTGTGCGGCAGTTGGCCCTTTTTAGCAGTAAGTTACTGCACAGAACTGTTAGCGCTTGAATTTAGCGTCTTTAATCCAGCCAGGCCGGGCAGTATTTTAGCCATGTCGTCTGATAATCGTTATAGCTAAGCTGGCCTGGTATGTTTGTTACTGGCCCGCCTACACATAGTGTAGGGGGCCAGACTATCGGTCGCTGTCGTCTGTCGCTGTCTGTAACACTCCACGGCGCAAAGTAACTCACCAGCGGGCAGCACGCGGCGGGCCAATAGTGTTACGTCCCGTCAGGGCTACATCTTGTTTAATTACAGTCGATGCTATATAGTGACAAGTCTACAAAATTTCAAATATGTTAAAGCAAAATTAAATGCTCTTGTTTTCCAGTACACTGCTGTATTCTGCGAGAATTTTTCCTCTGCGGATTCTGTGAACTGCTTTTTTACCCGACATGTTACGACATGTCATGTGTCTGAGAATATACAGGCCACTTGCAGACCGACGTGTGACCAGTCGCCGCCTGAATTGGCCGCAGAGGACAGCCGAACTGACGAGGCGTAAATGACTGAGTGACTGTCCTCTGTGGATTTAGATCTGGAATGCTACCGGGACGACGCCGATAAATGGACTGAAAAAAAAACTCCCGCGCGACATGGAGCCTGGTGATGCGGCGAGAACTTCTGTTAATACATGACTATGTCGTTTGCCCAAAGTGCATCAAATTGTCAAAATGAAAAGAGATTAGAAAGCGCTTGCTTGCTGGAGGTCGCATGCACCGACAATTTTTCGTCCTATGACCGTAACGTTTGACCTACGACATTGGCCTTCGACAATGTCCAGATAAACCAGCATGCCAAGTATCGAGGTGAAAGGCCATGTAGTTCAATAGTTACTTTCCGGATACTCAGACGGAACATACACATACACATCGTGACATCGGACCAATTGCTCTATATATACCTGGACTACAAAAGTAGTCGGTAACAATGTGCAAACCAGCATAAGGTCACTGTCGGCATAAAATTACGTACAATACCTTATTAGCGTCATCATCATCAACATCATCGTCATCATCAAGCGTTGCTATAGCACATGCAGTAGCAACAGATTAATATTTTTATTTAGCAAAACAGAGATCTCAGAAATACTGACAGTGTTGTCGATAAACGATCCATGCACTTGCTTTTCCATTAAAAGTCCAGTTCCAAAATGTCTTCACTCCTCAGTATAAGCTTACATATGCAACGACACTTTGTTTGCCTATACGCAAATATGAAATTTAAAAAAAACACACACACTCACGCCAAATAGACTGCAGCTCGTACACGTTAATGTTTCACACAGTTCGAAACTTTATTGGACCAGGAAACAATATTTTGACAAAAACAGTTTGTGTTACAAAAACCGCGAAGGAGCAACGAGCAGTTTTTGTTCCATCTCGTCACGTCGACTTGTCTGCCATCGGATCGGTTGCTACAGCAACTGTAACAACAATTTCACATCATTTCTTATGAAAACTAATTATGCGTACACACAAACTAGTCAGACCAAACGACAAACGAATGACTGCTGGAGACATCGGACGTTGAAACGAGTCTGAAACTCAATAAAGCAAAGGAACTTCCATTTCGAACATAAGAAATTGGATGCCCGAAGAAGGAAATTATTTATGGCACCGTCTTAGGCTGCAGGCTACGTGGCAGACAACTCCCTGGAAGGCAGCAGACCAATGTCTAAAATTCCAATGGGATCACCCCAAAGGGGGCGCCAAACGCTTATTGAAGTTTGATTTCACTTTCGATGCAACGTAATGAAAAATCGTCTTCATCTTGTGCATGGATTTGCTCCAGGCTGTTACCAGTAACAGCACAAGTAAAATATTCCAGTTTACATATAATGCTGAAGTACAAAGTAGAGCACACACGTTAGAACCCTGCCCATTTAAGACATTATTATGGTGGCTATTAATTACATTTATGCACTGTATTCACAAAGATGCTCCATGCACCAAGCAAATAAATGATTTTTTTTGCAGATTTAGACATGTGATTTGGCTTCTAACGCCAATATTTTAAACTGCTATGTTTTTCACATTAATTCTGAAGAACTCACAGCCCCTTGCATTGGGTTTTATATATAGTAAAATAGATCAAATGTAGTAAAGTAAAAAGCAAAAAGCAACACTTACCGTCAGTAAATCTGCGGGCGATGAACTTTAGCACCTCGTCAATCAATATTACAGGAACTGAGAGCTTCAATACTGCTGACCACTCTTCCACCGTTAAAGGGGTGATCTGGAAAACAGCCTGCACGCACACGTAATATATGGTAGGCACTACTGCTGCTGATATTATAGTAATACTGCTACCAGGTCTAATCCAATTACTTATTATATCGGATTTGTAATAAAATGCAGTTGGAGACGGCAGACTTCGCCCCTGTGCCGCCACCTGGCTAACTGGACGAAACATACGCGTCGTCTTTGATTCGGGCCTATTCCCTCCATTATATGACGTCATCCACAAAACTGGAAGTACATAACGTAAATCGCATTGCCATCAGAGGTGGACCGAGCCACGGCCACGGGTAACGTGTACATAAAATCTTGTGAAATTTGGACGTGATTTTTTAAAATATGTAAGCGGACATACAGACTCGCAAAAAATAATCCAATCAAAATAGTGTCATATTGTCTATATCATAAATATTAGTAAAATTGACGAAAGGGGCAAATGGGGTGTGAAAAAAGGAATACGAATCACAGCCAGTTACTGACTGCAGAAAGTGGACACCGTGCAAAGATAAAACCGCGAATTCCTGCTCGTTAGGCCTACGTCTTGTCGCGCAGAAGCGCCGTCTAACAAGCAAAGCAAGGCGACCGCGCGAGGAACGGATGAACGGGTAGTCCACCTGTCCGGAGCTGTCCCGTACACCCAGGGCGAAAGATGGATGTGTTGCTGCATGCGACGCAACCACGCACGAATGCGGCGTCGCGCACAACACTACGTGAGCTGTCAGACGGAGAAAAACAGTCGCTAACGGATGACTAAATTACACCCGAAGGACCGATCGACCACAGGCGACAATAGACGTCTATGCAGCTTCCTTCTATATTCGATTGGTCGGTAAACTTAACACGAGGTCAGTCGCGTTCAGTCCGCGATAGCCACTGGAATAGCGGCCGGCAAAACACACAGGGGAAAACAGTGAATGGAAAAAGACATGTGAATGCAACCAAGCGCTGTCCGACAGTGCTAAAAATTGCATTAGGTCTACCATTCTGTATCAGCATGGACGTCATTTCTTTTCTCACAATCCAGACTCATCGCATCGTATTATTTTCGTGCCGTCTCCGAAATGACCTATAATGTCTCGAGTGGGACGTTAAACCCTACAATACCATACCGTATTATTTTCGTGACACTTAACTGATTGCTTGTATTGTGGTTCTGATCGCGTACTATGCTTATTATTGCCAGCATTGTGTGTATTGTACGGCAAAGTTTTCTATAGCAGAACATTCAAGCATGGAGTAATAACGTCTATCAAAACAAAAACGCAAATAAATATCACCAATAATGGAATAATTACTAGGCCTGACTGAATTTATTACTTCACCCGCGGAAGCGGTGGCGGAGTATTGTAATGAGCACGTCTGATGCCTACCACCGTACTCAAACAGTCTGCATGTAAAAAGCTGCCAGCGTCGGTTGATTATTTCTCGAACGTGAACATGGTTGTGTTTTACTGAAACAATTATTATTACTATATGATAAGCTTTATTCACCACAAATGGTAGTAACAATATACAAATATATTTAAAATTAGAATGCGAAGCCTAAGTAAACGGTTTCGGATTGAAAATTAGACGTAAAGTAATCGGCGATTTTACAGTAAAACACGAGGACAACTTTAGGAGACGCGTTTATATTGAGATCTTACCGAAAGGAAGTCGACCTCAAGGATCATGAAATGAAGAGACATGGACAACATGATGGCAGCGAGCAGCCAGCTGTTGCACCAAGGAGGCATCATCATCAGTGACTGGTTCTCTGAAATACTGCCGCAACACTACCATCCTCACTACACGAAGAGCAAACAAATTCTCAGCGCAAAGGCCTACTTAGGGGCCTACACTGCGTCCCAAAAAGAAGCAGTTTCCGATTTAAGACTGCGTTAGTTTTATTACAGTCACACAGCGAAGCGTTCAATTTATGATGGGCTCTTTAATTTTAACTTTAGACCTACTATAAATTTATTTTAGTGTGTCGGTATAATAATTGTGGAAATCGGTTAAGGTATGAAAACGTTACCACCATAAGTTTGGGCGCTATACCTTTTTGGACACAGTATATACGTTAGCTAGCTACCGATTCGTCACAACACTGCACGTGAAAGAAAGACTGTGCACTTTCATTGAAGCCTTCAACATGGAAGATGTTTTCGCTTTCTTTGGTTTTCCGTGCCGAATTAATTACCTACGCCTTCTATTGCGTAATTTAGGCATATGATTTCGTTATCAACTCTTTAACAACTATCGTTAGGCAAATAGAATAGTTATTTAACTGAGTAATATTAATAACTATTGAAACGAAAATACATAATTAAGGCGGCATATATGACAGATTCCAGTTACTTCTAAAGTGTCATTTGTCAGATATTGTTTTAAGCCAACATAGGCTTTTAGTTGTGATAATAATTTTCTATAATACCTTATCAGCTATAAGGCAAGCAAATGATCCAAAGCTGTATGTAATAGAAAGCCTCACTTGTGGTTGCACCGACCATGCACTTCAGCAACATTTTAAACGACCGTAGCAACGGTTGTGATAGAAAATTTTAAGCTGGCTGTTAACTGTTTACAAGTCAGGTCCGTCTGCTTTTCAGATACGGTGGACATCCCAGCAATTGCCGAGTCTGATTTTTCTCCTGATACCTTGAACTTTTACCTATGACCTTGACCTTAAAACCTGACCTAAATATTGTCAAGATGAAACAACACTCAAATGTCTAAATAGAAGATCATTTAGTTCAAAAGTTATATTAAGATAACGATTCAAACGAGTTACACAGTTCTAGGCAGTGCTAGACAATAAACATGACTGTGTTAGTACCGTGCAACAAGTAACTGACAGACGGATCGTGTTAATGTACGTTTGATACGACAGCAGTCGTCGTTTAATAGTTGAATAAGAACGACAGTTATGCGTGTTTGGAGTGAGAACATTTAGTCTTCAAACAACAAACTAAAATCATGCATGCGTTATAGCGTACAAAAGCCATGCTGTAGAGTTTTAATTACCATCTGCAAGCAAGGAGGTTACAGTCTGCACGGAATATGTCATAGATGTAAAAAAAGTTTTTCACGTTTTATATTTTGGTCACGTTTTTTTACGTTTTGTGACGTTTTTTATTTTGTCAACGTTTTTTATTTTTAAAAAACGTTGGCAAAATAGGCGTGTAAGTAAGCGGAAGAACGGCAACGAAATAATACAGTTTAATAATATAATACATTTTTCATTTTCCCCTAAGTTACGGGAGTGTAGAATTCAGTGGGCTGCAAATACTGAAGTACTGCATTCAACAGACATTTTTTGGTTTTCTGAATGTTGACAAAAAAGAAAAAAGCTGCAAAATTTTGTTGTGTAGTTCGATGCAGTTCTGTTAGGCCTTAGACATTGGGGGTTAAACACAGGCTAGTATAGGTAACGTTTTTTATTCAACGTTTATAAAGTTTTTTATTTTTGTCACGTTTTTACGTTTTTTAACGTTTTACATTTTTATTTGAACGTTTTTTTACATCCATGGAATATGTCATTCGGTCCGTCTTTCGGTCTGTCAGCAAGACATCCTAAAGGTTATTGACGAATTTTTATGAAATTTTGGAAATGATGGACGCCTATATATTTATTATGAAATCGTACATAAAAGTACAAAAAGCTGCACCATAAACATACCCATAAAACAACAATATCAGCACCGAAGCCTAAAAAAGCGAAGGAAAAAAATAGAAAAATAGCAGTCGTCACGACGTACACATAAAATCCAAAATGAACATCACCTCATCGTCATTCAGTAGAGGCATATACAAGGTGTACTGAAAACGATCGTGGGTTCAACGCCTCATACAACAATGGCATCGGACGACCTTGACAGACAGGGCACGCATGATTTAGATTTGTTGGATTCTCGGCTGAAATGTACCGATAAAGCTCAGCAGATGGGGCTGCGATTTGAAAAAGAAGCTATAGCTTTCTTAAGACGCGTCTCGGTTACGAAAAATAATGGTACTTCCCTCCTAACCCGAAACTGCCGTTTTCCGGCTTAATCGTCATACAAATAAAGCCAACAGTGTGAGTACGTGACAGCCGAGGACTCGAGGTATAGCGTTGACATCAAGTGGCGGAAAAAAAAACAAAGTGACTGTATCTACCGCAGACCGGATGCTAAACTGGAATCGTGGATCCGTCCCTGTTTGAACGAGTATAGAGTGACAGCTGTGCTGGCCGCCGTTATGTAGGGCAACGAAATGTATAGTCAGATCGATCGCCGATCTGGCGCTAGCAATGAGCTTTTCTTAAACAGACCAATTCAATTTTATTAAAATAACGTGACAAATCTTCATCAGTTAACGTCGCAAACTAAGTACGACATCTTGTCCTACGACATGGAGATCGTATCGTGACCATAGATTACTGTGACGTCACTTCACCCAGGTTCACCCTATCTATAACGACAAAGTTGATGACGATCGTGCAATTCTTTGCATTTCTTGGAGTTAGTACATTCACTGTGCATACGTACACTCAAATATGCGCATGCATATCTCTAAACAAACAACCAACGATCGTTGGCATTTTCAGGAGTGGTAACTCAGAAGATCATTAAATAGCCTCGTAAAGTCGCCGAATAAATCAATACGAGTTTTGACATTTTCTGGTAAGTTTTAGTACGGTTCATTTGGGTCGGGAGGAGTCGAGGTTGGCTAGCGTACTTCGAAGCCAACGGTAGCAGTGTACCGCGAAGGCAGCTTGTATAGTCGTGACCACCTGGTGACGCCGCGCCGAACTATAGCAACGTTTTATAAACTCAGATAAAAAATAAAACAAAACGGATGATAGCATCAGTCAACAGCTTATATCTAGGCCGGTTGTACTATGTGGTTGGCTGAACGTCACGTTCAACGAACAGACAGGAATTGACTGCAGCATTTAAATTTTAGAAGAGAGATTCGGCCCCGATTTTAGTAGAAAAACTGTCCTTGATCGAGGATCGACGTCAGACCTACCACGTTGACCTTGACTTTCAATCCAATGCGAGCTATGGTCATGATCCCCACATGTACAAAAACGTAAGTTCGATTTTCGATCGTGAATTTGTCATTTTAGTTAATCACTTTTTCAGAACTTTTCAAAGGTAGATTAGATGCAAGACCAGATAAATAAGCCATTGTGTCAGTCGTTCGCAAGTTTTCATTCGACAATAGAAACAAGTACGTCGGTCCTCTTTATTGTCCGGCCGAAATGTACGTTGGACGCGTCGCGTGCTGCACCCTGGTGAGTGACGGTGAGTATGCCGACGAGTCAGACAAACAGACGGACAGACGCTAGAACGATGCTTTCCGTTAGACGCGGCAAGCGTAAAAGCCGGCGAGATACAGAAAGTCGCTGTACGACGCTTGTATGACTTGCTTCTCAGTTTCAGTACGTGCCGTGGAAGTAACAGTTCTGAATGCAAAGAACGAAGACGCAGTCATGGTTGAATCGTATAAGTTTCGCATCGCGTCCATTTTAAAATTTACTGTAATGCTAAACCTTTTTCGTCAATTTATTCCGGTAATCGGCCCACATATATCTTGGCCTATCGCCCACGTTACGTCCTATGTAAGTTCCCTCTATAGCATAATCCATATAGCAAGTTGCTTCAAAACATTTTCTTTTTCTTTTTTTCGCCTCTACTTTTCAGGCCGCATCACATGCATAAGATGCGGTCTATTGCTACAGATGACGCATGTAGCGTGGTTTGTGTCATCTGTGCGTTGGTCTCACGAATGTACTTTGCAAAAACGGCTGAACCGATCGCGCTACCGTTTGTAAGGCTAACTCATGTGGACCCAAAGAACCACATATTAAACGGGGTCAAAATAGGACGAATCCATTCGCAACCGACAACAGAAACAAGCACGACAAGTCGGCGATGCGGCCTTTTGCCAAATTACTTTGAACACTAAGTACACACTGTCGTACTCGGTTAAGGGCAATGAGACGTTGGCTGATTTAGATAGGGTGATATCATGCTGTTTTTAGTTATTACTGCACGATTTCGCTGTCAGCAGCAACAGCCGTAGAAATGCTGCTTTGTACACCAGGTGGACAGTCGTATACAAGCGCCATTCCACAGCCAGTGTAAGCTGTTGACCGTGCCATCAATTTGACTGTCGATTGTTGGACGTAATAAATAAGTAAACTTATGGTGACATCGGCCGGTCACTATACAGGCAGTCAGCGACCACAAGAAGGCTGCCAAGGCAGCAACTACCACACCGCCGTCCGCCACTGCCGTCCTCCGAGGTCGTATAAAATGCGAAGTGCGAAAACGTGTACCGAATAAGCCGAATGCGAAATAAACTACGAAAATTATCCACGTCGTTGTACGCCACTTGCGAGGACAATGGATAACGGCATCCGCCTCTGCAAAACTATGGACAAGTTGTGCAACTACGGGTACTTCGGTCCTGTAAATGTATGGTTTTCGGTACAAAAACCCCCCACAATAATAAAATTCCAGACAATCACGTAGCACTGCTTAAAGGGACCCAAGTTCTTCAGTAAGGTGGAGGCTGCTGATGAATTAAGTATGTAAAAGTTCAACAGTCTCAATCTGGTGTATACGACGTTACAGCAATCCATTGTGCTTGCGTGTTTTTTTTCATTCCGTGACTTTTGTTCGGTTGGCCAATTTTAGGTCGCATCGAAGCAACAGCTAGATGCGGTCTATTGCTACAGACGAAGTAGCGTGGTCAGTATGTATGTCTGTGTGTCTGTCTGTCTGTTGGTCAATTTTCGTGAGCTCTGCAAAAACGACCGAAATGCCGTTTGTGTGGGTGACTCGGGTGGGCCCAAGGAACCATTATTAGATGGGGTCCAGATCCCCCAAGGGAAAGGGGCATTTTCGGGGGTTGTCCGGCCCACCGAAAAGCATTGTGGGTCACTGCTGCGGTGTACGCAGCAAAAAATCAATAACGGCATCAGCGCGAATGCTGTAGCCAATTGCATTGCTCTCAACTGGTCGGTGTTACCTTGACTTTTCCCCGTGACAAATCTTGCGATGCAGCCTCTCGTCAAAATTCTGTAACCTCTTGTTTCCTTATTGCTGCTTGGGTTATGTCCCAGAAGGTTGCAGGCCCTCTTCACTGAACCGCCTGTTACGACGCTGATCCCAGAGAAGGCAACTGGACGGGCTCCCGTTCGCATTTTAACGCTGGGTCGCGCAGGTGCCCGTGACGTCACGCGGCGGCGGCAGTGGCGGGCGGTCGTCGAGCTTCGCCTCGACGCCTCCCTCACCTATTCAGTGCGTTCAACATCTCGATGACGACGAGCGTCGACAGCGCCATCGTCGGCGGCTTATTGTGAGCGAAAATGTCGCAGTCGACGCCGCGAAATCGCTCGTCCTGAACGAGGCACTGTGACTGATGCGTCTGATGAAACAGCAACAGATACAACCACATCATAACGTACATGCACATCATAACAGCACGCTCCCCGCCTTTGGCCCTACTCCGTTTGATATGATAGGAGACAGCGGTGTTTCTTAAATGTGCACACCTATTGGCATTTGCTCATTTTAAATCTGTTTTAAATTTTACCTCCTTCTTCACGTTCTGGGGTGAACGTTCAGGTAGATTTTGTCATTCATTGGTCGCAGTTTTCCATTAATTTGCAGCTGCTACATCATTTGTATACTGATGCTAAAAATGCACTTAATAATAGCAGTCTAGCAATGCTCTTTCGCTAATTTTGTTGTCTTTGTGCTTGACCTTCTACAAACCCTTATGACGGTCATAGAAAATGTGCACAACACAATATAAATCGCAAATGCTTGAACCTATTTTAGCTCAGTGTTCTCGAAATAGCTACACTAATTTAGGGGTTCGAGGCCAGGCTGGCTAACCGACCATTTTTAGTTGTTGGCTTTCGGACATTCTGGCGCTCCGGGTTGAGCGCCAGGGTGCCCGAAAGTTAGAAACTAAAAATGGTCAGTTAACCAGCCTGGCATCAAATCCCTTAGTCACTGTCCCTATTTTGGAACCCTGGGCAAAAATGGGTTAAATTTTTCACGAGAGTCCACCATAATAAGACTAATTTGCGAAACATCGTTAGCTTCTAGGGGATTTCGTTCCCCATGCCCCTAGCGGGGCTCCACCTCTGGACCCCGCTGGAGGATTCCTATCCTTCAGATTCCTTGTAATGTCCCCTTTGTAAAATCCTAAATACGCCCCTGCTGGAGCCTGAAACACACTGTTGAAATTTTAGACTTTTTAGTGTTTTCTGGTCAGTCGTTTTTGACGTGGCGCATGGGCAATAGATTCATAACTTTTTGCAGCATTTCACTCACTATCATTATTATCCGCTGACTTTAGTGTGAAATTTCATCGACAATGATGTAAGCGTATATCGGTTCTAGGAAGGAGGGAGGTAATCCGCGTTTTCTAGAGGCAAAGGAAATGATATGATGTCGGCGACAAGAGCATAAATAAGAAAAAAACTCGACTGGATAGAGAAATACGACGGCTGGTAGCAGCATGCAGACGGCGGACGCAAAGTGGCGCAATGCAGGTGCGCGTGACGTCACGGCATGTGTTACCTATTCAGCGCATTGCACATCTCAATGACGACCAGCACCGACAACGCGCATGTCTTGGCCTTGGCGTTTCCGAATACGTCACAGTCGATGCTTGGGAACATCCTTGGCTCCGCCGGGCACTGCATGTGATGAGTCTGACAACAGGTGCGTGCCGTCACTCACCAGTCGGCAGTGACGCTTTTTCGTTCAATCATTTATTGTCCATCGACATATTAACTCTCTGATTCCGAGGCCAAATTGATTTATGCTCTTTATTGAAGTCTAACAGAAGGTAAATATCAACTAATATTAATACCGTACTGGTAACAGATCAATAAAGTTGGAGAAATATTTGTAGAATACACAATACAACAGTGTGCAGATGCTATCATGCGAACACTCTTCGATCAGCTCATTTCTGTAGTTAAACGGCTACAATAAATCTACAATATATGCAAACAATGACAAGTCTATGTCACGGAATACTTTCTAGCAGAAACTGAGAGCTCATCTCTTCAGTCAACGATAAACATCCGGCGCTGTCACCATACACCACATAAGTGTTAACAGTTCCTTACTTACTTACTTACTTACTCAGTTAAGTAATTAACTGATGAAGTAGATTACTATGATTTTTGCCAAGTCGGTTTACGTCAAAGAATATTTCTGCAGATAAGTAAATGACGGTTTGAAACAGAAGCGCGGTTTACCAGCTGGTAGTAGTTGAGTTGCGGTCCTTTCTCGTACGACATGAACCACCAGGCGGCCGCGCCCACCGTAGCGCAGCCGACATAGCAGCCGATCGCCATGTAGCGAAAAAACAACCAGCCGCTGATGAGCGGCTCTTTCGGGTTGCGTGGAGGCTTGTTCATGATGTCTAAGTCTGGAGGGTTGAAGCCAAGCGCGGTCGCTGGCAGGCCGTCCGTCACCAGATTGACCCAGAGCAGCTGAACGGGAATAAGAGCCTCCGGCATTCCCAATGCCGCCGTCAGGAATATGCAGACCACCTACAATGCACGTAGCACAGCGACTGCATGTGAATCACTGAAAGTCAACACAAAGAAGAAGGCGCCGTTGTTAGCTCCGCCAGTTATGGTCCGGTACTGTTTTGGCGAATCTACACCATGAGTCAAAAGGATGCAACTATACGCTTGTCCGTAACTGCAGCAAATGGTGGCCGACTTTTAAAATTCTTTCACCGACAGACTCAAGAGTAGATTTGCAACAAAGTCATAATTAACTGTCCCACTACATCTTAAACATGTTGCTGTGAAAAAAACTAAAACTAGCACAATCTGAAACTATAAAACAGGTATTTTGATTAAAGATGATATGCAACGATTATTTTTACCAAATTGATTAAAAGTAGTTTCTAGCTGCTTACTGCAATATAAATCCGTCTGTGTAATAAATTTTGATAAATTACGCCGTAAAATGCTAAAAAAAGTACAAGTTTATTGGTCTTTTTGGTATAGTTATTTTTTGGCTGTTTCCGTCATGTGTGACGTCATGCCAGGATGCGCTTGTTTCGTTTGCGTTGATATGCGTTTGAGATTAGATAAGAAGTTATTTATTATACCATTTTATGTTTTAAGAACCTATTTCTACGTCGTTATGCCTATATGTTGTGTAATGTCTCACTCAA
>Ga0209780_1001941_pt1 | contig 14242 bp, 9 predicted proteins | sample WorMetexBAHAMAS2_FD_187384 | JGI IMG/M metagenome (GOLD analysis project Ga0209780, IMG submission 187384) | Marine gutless worms symbiont microbial communities from Max Planck institute for Marine Microbiology, Germany - Inanidrilus exumae... | ecosystem: Host-associated > Annelida > Digestive... | reverse complement strand
GTAATCGTTAGTGCCTAGTACTAAGTGATTAACGGCAGGTCTTATTCGGTTAATTATTTAAGCCAAAAAGTACCAAACTTTAATTTGTATTATATGTATCAACATTATTAAAGCTGCTTGTTAACACGTCTTTTAGCCGACCTTAGTAAGGGTTCGGTTGAGTTGTGTTTATGCGTGTATCTGCTTGTGGCGTGCGACGTTAATTTTGTGTAGTATAGTTAAATGCCTAATCGGATCGTCTTGGTTTTTGGTGTTAGGTTATCATGAAGGACAGTTTTTGTGTATCAGATGGGTCCGTAACTGTCCGCGTACGAAAAGTAAGACCTACCCCTGAGGCGCGGTGATGGTCTACGCCACAGTGAGCCATCTCAGAAGTTACTGAGCTTGAAGTATATTTTGACATCGGTGACGATACAAATAATCATATATAATATAATGTAATAATCAATCAAAGAATGTGTATTCAGTTTTAAAGGCGCATCTTCCCTCCGGGGCAAAGGAAATCAACGGCGTGGAGGAGAGAGGGGAGAGCGAGAGAAGTGTTGAAAGTGTGAATGAGAAGAGTATGACACAAATCAGATAACGCCACCCGTGCTGTGTATAGCCTATACCGTTGACAGCTCGCAGGCATTGTGCCGTAGGCCTAAAAGGCTAACTCGCTAACACGTAAATGCGTCGCCTTTGTTACAGAAAGTCGCCTCAATATGACGTGTTTCCCCTTGTAGCACTTCTGTACTCACGACGGCAGCGGAAGTGACAGTGAATACGGCGTTAGAGCTTTAACTGTGGATTTCAAAGAGCATATTTACCAACGTGAAAAAGGTATTAGCATCGCGAGCTCGGCTTGTTGACGAAACTTCGCCTATTGAAGCGCGCGCTCTGTCTGGTCTGCGCTATTATATATAACTTTATTTCACCGTCAATAAAAACGGTAGCCAAGAAAAGAAACAAAAATATGTACAGTACAGTCAGAATAAGTACTGCTGTGACTGTTGAACCATCAGCAATAGAATGAGAATGTACTTGCACGTAAGAGAAATGTTTTCCAAGGTTCACGATGTGTGATGCATTACTGACGAATAGGCCTAGTCATAGAATGTATAACAACGAAGTCTTGCAAAGAGCGGACACTGGAAAAAGTATCCGGAAGTTAATACTTAGGGCCTACCAGTATTTTGGAACACGCTGCGACTAAGAGTCAGCTGGAAGAATATGCATTCACTGGGACGATCGACGGCAGAAGAGCAAGAGAAAGACAGGGTAGACGTTCCACGACCTGTAACTTCGCCCCTTGTAGCTGGGTGAAGCATTCCGACCAGCGTGTCTGTCTGTCTGTCTGTGTCTCTGTCCGCTCGCATATCTCAAAAATCACGCGTCCAATATTCACCAGATTTTCTGTACATGTTACCTGTGCATGGCGTGTCTCGATTCTTCTCAGGAGGCAGTGCAATTGGTCATTCATTTTCGGTTTAGTGGATGACGTCATGTTTTCACGTAACTGACCGAATGGGCCAGAATCAGAGACGACGCGTATGTTTCGTCCAGTTCGCCAGATTGCGGCACCGGAGGCGAAGTCTGCTGTCTTCGACTGCATGTTATTAACAGCTGCATGTGGATATGGAGGTCGACGGAACAAGTAAAAAGTCTTATGAAGTCTTGAAAGTTTTTTTGAACGGTAGCCGGAGCATCATAGATTAGATAATTGCATGATTGAATATTGAGGAGCACAGATTAACCATGAATATCACATAAGATAAGTACATCACCTAGCTATTACACACGCAATTGAAACTGTGTTCTTGATCTGTTCCGTTCTGCCTGCGTGCGTCTGCTATTTTTGGAGTTGTATAATAATCATGTCGTCGGTGTCGTATGCACAGTACGTCGATTAACCCATGGCCTACGAGCTGAACGTCATCATAATTTTTATCCAAGCAGTGACGTGTAGATTGATCGGCAGTTCTTTACTGCATGAAGTGGAGGGACATAGATATATGCTATAACTACGACGTACATATACATCAACTGATTTTGATACGCTTTGGCAGAAAAAGGGTGGTTCAGCTGTGACCAAATGATAACATGAATGTATTTTGTGTCTGTTGGCAAAACAACGTTCAGGGTTTAAATAAAAAGAGGCAATTGTAGGCTTTCTGTTTCCTAGGTAGTGCAGAAGCACTAGATAGTTGAGGTGGAAAAATAATGTACCATTCGATTGCTTACTTTCTTAGCAACATTTCTGCCAAAAAAATATCAAAATCGTTTGATGTTTGTCGAAGTTATAGCCAGCCAAAGCAGTGTCGTTTTTGAGACACAGCGTATATTGGGGGCGCGTCCTTCTCATGCCCCATGCCCCGGAATTGATAAACGTGGGGCGTGGGCTGCCGGCCCAGGGCTGTCCACGCATCGATGTCAAATGAATCAACCCCATAATCTTCAATAGGCTATGGCGCAATAGTTGCCAGTGCAGTGAAAAGGTTATCTTATTAGCTTTGGTCAGTGGGCTGCGTGGGGTCGACTCAGTCATTTAACCATGTATTTTCCGGCGCCACAGGGGTAACTGTGTAACGCGCTGCAATAGGCTAGCGTCGCTGTCGGCTGGCGCGACTGTAATCAGGAGCCGATGATGACACCATCCACGAATGCCGCAAACATCAGTCAGCCTGAGTGCCGTAGCGTAACGTTTGACGTATGCACGGTATTCTACGCCGGCGATTTATATCATAAGCTTACAGGGTGTCCAAAACATCGGGGCCAAAATGCAATTCGGTGTAACGGAGACATATTCTGACAAGTGAAATTCCTCACCACGTGTGCTTTCCGTCTTAAAAACTTCCGGAAAAAATCGTCAACTGTAAAATTGACAAATTTATATTTTCGCACGTCACGCTCATTGGACAGACATGAGTGAACTACAAGCATGTGAATTATATAGAGTTGTAGGCTCCCTTCATAAAATTCTGTGGCGCCTAACCGTGTTAGGCCAAATTGTCACTGACTGACTGGTCATTACAGCAGTTAGGAAGATGTCTAAATATGACTTCACACAAGATACGACATAGCTACAGTACTGTTTGACTAACGAACAGTGATGTCTGACAAAAGATTTAATATTTAATAATAGAGTAATCTAACCAGAAGACTGTTTTCGAGCTCAGTTCGATGTCGGTGTTAGGGCCACGCCTCAATTTTCGGTATACTGTAAGTCACTGTTGCATACAGTCATAATATGCGTCATAATGCGCGATCCTTTCGTTGGCGCGTTTGAAGTTACGTAATAATATGCATAAACATTTTTGTAACACTTTTTATTCGCGGAGTAACGTTTTGTCATTATTGCCAATATCTGCGTTGTTTGTCATTGGTATTAACGGTAACCTATTTCAGTTCTTATCAGGTGTGCCTGCATGACGTGTGTGATTGGATTTTGTGTGTACAGGTGGGCGATGCTATGAGTGCTCAGGTGTGTTATCAACTGATGACACTTGTTGTGTCGCACTTGGTCGCCTTTATCATCGACACTGTTTCAACTGCTTCATCTGCAGTAAGCATGTTAATCCTTGTTTTGTACACACCTAGCTATCATCAGTTGGTGACTACTTTCAATAGTCAATACAGACTGCGTAGTAAATTTCAAGTGCTTAGCTTCACCTGTTCCAAAGGTAGAAAGCGTCCGGAAAATTGAAAATTATGTTTCATGAGGTGTCAGCATTCCCCAAAGGTGTGTCAACTACCACCTCATGGAGTCATCCCTGCGTGTAATAAATATGTATAGTGGCGATAGGAAACTGACTGCAATCGTGCGCACCATTTACATGCATGTATGCATACACGACAGTGATTTTGGTTTATTGTCATTTAAGTCGCGCGGCGACATACTGCGCCACTCGACACTGTGCGTTGTCTTCATATCGTAAATGTATGCTAATGTATGCCAAATATATGCAAGACATCAAGCTCATCTATCGCAGGCGGTCCGAGCGACTCGCTATGTCAGTTTAACTCTTGGCAACTGCTGCACAAATGTGCAGAAAGATTTTAAATATGCGAATGACATCGTAGCCTTGTAGGTCATTGATGGTAATCAGAAATGGCGTGATTCCATGGGCCAAATATCACTTCCTGTTAGTGGTGTGCAGTAACAATGTTTCTATCTTGCATCGTTTCGAGATACTACCACTTTTACCGCATACGTGACTGCATGTGACCTTGAAAAGTCCTTCAGTTTTGGCACGATAGTTGAAATTACAGACCATACGGTTTATGATTCATAATAGTTAACACTTGCTATATTTTCCAACGTATGGGAGTCATGAAGGTTTAAAACAGTTAAAGTGAGTAAGTGACCTTCAAGGTCACTCAAGGTCATTGGTATTAGTGCTATTCGGTAATCGATAGGCTACTTATGATTTCCTATTAGTATTCCACTGCAACTATGTCTCTGTCGTGTACCGTTTCCGAGATATTATCAGTTATTTCCCAAAATTTAAAAAGATCGCGTTGCCCTGAATACACCCCATTCGGTCTATCAGTCTATCGTGCATGCGCTAGTACTCATCATGATCAACTTGCGTACCACGTTCGAAGTGCCCATCTATCTTAATTCACTCATTGGCAAAGATATGATGGGCCCAAAAATTGTAAAATGAGTCACGTAAACCCTGACCACGCCAGTTTTCGGGTGGTTTCTCATTCAAAGGCTAATTGATATGGCCTGCCTGTACTAAATTTAAATATTTCGTTTCAGCCATCCCACAGATATAAAGGAGCACCCAAAACGTAAAATAGAGATGGTTTGGGTGGTTTGCGACTTAGCGTCACTCAACATCATTGGCAGTGTCACAGTTTTATAGATCGCATACAACTTTCTCTTCACGTGTCATAGAAAATTACAAACTATATGTCTGCTTTGTACCGTTTTCGAAATAACGCGAGTTATTTATCAAAAGTCGCAAAATTTTCCTGTACCCGATGTCTATCTGGCGCCCCATTATTGGTGGCCACGTTGAATATCACGAAGACTTTTCGCTTAAAAACTAAAACCCCTGAGCTACCAGCGGCAGTTTTTGCGTGTTAATATCTTTAGCTATTTATAGAACGGCGGCTTGTGACAACAACGGCTTGTGACAGACAGACATACGGACGGACGGACGGACGGACTAACAGATACATGGCATAGCATATACCGCGCTAGCGTAGCGTTACGCTGTGAAATGGCTGATGATAACAACGCGGACATGTGACTCGATTGTTGTCCTGCCTTGTTTACTATGCATGCCTAATGGACGAATATTAACTGCAAAAGTAACGTACATACATTAAATTAGTCATTACTAGTAATTTCTCGCGTCATGTGCGAAATTGACGACGGGAGATGTCACATTGGTTCTTCGGTCGTGCCGTTGTGTGGAAGCATATTGCAGCGAAAATGTCGCAACATGTCGCACGGCGCCGCATCCCGTGTGAACGCCGCTTTAGGCTTGTTTATTTACTACAACGATTCTCTTTTGTGTCGATGTAGAACGAGGACTACAGGGCAGAAAGTTCTACTGCATTAATCAGCAACTCCACTGCGAGGACGACTGCAATGTGAGCTGCGTTTCACTCTGATTAACTCGAGTTTTATGCAGGCTAGTCTACTCGATAGACTGCGGATAAACCTGACAGATAACATTGGCTATGCTAGCAGGTCACTTTGTCCCACCACGTGAACATGCAGCTTATGTAGAGGCACTTCGAACTTGCAGGTGTGTATTATTAACCCCCACTCCTCCAACAATCTGTGATAGTTGTCTGGAGGTTAGGAGGAAACATAATCAGAACTGTTCGTGCTGTGTTGTGTACGGTACGACAGTTAATAATACGCACATACTCGTGAACAGTTCTTAAATTTGCATGTTTGAATAGGTTTAGATTTTTTGTGTTTGTTTAGATTGAGCATCATAGGTGTTTTAATGTTGTTAGCTTAGATCAGTTTAATTCTGTGTTGCTTGCTTTTTGTGAAGAACGTCTCCGAAATGACCTATTCTGTGTCGAGCAGGACGTAAAACTTTAACTCGATCAGTCTGTATTATTAATGGCCAAGTGGATCCAAAACGGCGGCGACATGCATACAACATTTGCATTTTGTTTCGTACTGTCTCAGTATGTTTGATTTTACTTATGAATAAACACGAACGAACGAACGAACGGACGGACGGAGCGAGCTAGCGAACGAACGTCCTTAAAACATAAATTGTCGCGTATAGGTCTATCGTAATGGAAGCTCCGTGTTTCTGAAACTATTATACATGCAAAGTAGGGGGTGCGAAGTATTGTGATCAGCGAGTCTGTATGTATGTTTGTTTGTCTGTTGCTTGTATGTCCGCTGGTTGGCTGGGAAGTTATGTCCGCTTGCATATCTCGTAACCACACATCCAAATTTCATCAATTTTTCTGTAAATGTAACCTGTGTCCGTAGCTCGTTCTTTCTTTGACGGCAATGCGATACGTTGCGTACTTCTGATTTTGTGGATGACATCATAATTATTTTCACATAATAGAGCAAATTGGCAGTCTGAATCAGTCTGCCGTCATCGACTGCATCTTGTTCTAGCTACAACGTCACATATCCAACCCACTCTGATAGCGTGCATGGGCTCGGAGAGGTTTCGAGTGAAACCTCGTATTTTCATGTAAATAAACGCGCTTACGATCGGACATACTTCCGCCAACACGAGCTTATACATTCTTCAAACGTTAATGTGCTTAATGTCTTCCTTATTTAAAGACGCCGAAGGATAATTGCCTTGAAGCGTGACTGCTGTAGATAGGATGAAATGACGTCACGGTAATCTATGGTCACGATAAGATCTCCATGCACGTTGTACTTTGTGAGGTTAACTGGCGAAGTTTTGTCGCGTTATTTAAATAAATTTGATTCAGTAGGTTTAACAAAAGCAAATTGCTAGCCCAAATCGGCGATCTGACTGTAGGCCTAAGTGCTGCAAAATTTCTTCCTTACATCATGGCGGCTGCAGAACAGCTGGCGTATAAGAATAGGAATGAAGAAATTGCGTCACTGTCGACCTAGGCCTATCCATAGGCCTACAATTTTTGCTCCAAGTCAAGTGTTCCTCGAGAGACTTGAAGTTAACCTCGATATCTACGCCTCGAGTATTTGAGTTTCTCACAATGCCATGATCAAGTGACGAATGTTTTATGAAGAATGCACGCAATGCAGGTGCACTTGTGATTAACGACATCCGTCCGTCATATAGATGGACGCACTAATGCACGCGATGTGTGAATAGAACGTCGTGAGATATAAACTATGCCGGTATAATGTTGGTGCGCATGCGCGTGACGTAGCCCTGACCTTACGTAGATAGGCCTACACGTTGTCTCCCAAAAAGTAGCAAAATACAATTCGCTGTAACTGCAGCGTATAATGAACACAATAGGCCTATGTAACGTGCAGATATAAACAGTCCTCATAGATACGTTAGTCCAGGAAGAAAACGTGTAAACGTTTAAGTGGCTGGCAACGTCGCAACAGTTAAGGCCGAGACACAGATGACGGCCGGGCATGACGACCCGTCATTACGACCCATGACTTCGGCCCATATATGTCTGTCATCTCGACTGGAGGGGGCGCCACCGCCGCCACGTCCGGACATTGAGCGTGTGGCCAGTCTGCGAGTCCTAGGCGTCATTGTGAACGACAAGCTGAAGGCCGCTGACCACGTGACTATGCTGCTGTCGTCGTGTAGCGATGCGAGTGCTGCGCTCGCACGGTACGCCGACTACGTCGCTACATAACATATCACGAGCGACAGTCATCACGCGCATCCAGTACGCGGCGCCAGCTTGGTCCGGGATGAGTTCGGCTACCGACCGCGCGCGGCTCAACTCGCTGCTGCGTCGTGGGAAACGGCTCGGCTACTGCAGCAATGACGTGCCGACCGTCGCCGAACTGTTCAACTCAGCCGACGATGACTTCTTCTACAGTGTCAATACCAACTCTGCACACGTCCTCCAGCCTTACTTTCTTGACCAGACTAATATTCCCTACCGTCTCCGCACTCACCCCCACAACATGACAATGATTAACAAAACCAAATTTCTAAATGATTCCGATTTCATAAGCCGTATGGTGTATAAATATTGAACAACTTTATTCACCTCGAGAGGTAGCATACAAATAATATAACAACAATATAAACAAAAACAAGACAGAACAGACAGAACAGAAAAGAGAAGCCAACTAACAGTGCGTAAAATTGGATGGTTGCGTTTGACAACCTGTATTAAACGGAATATATGTTATGTTATGGGCCTTTAGCGATGCGACTCGGATGTAGGGCAAGGAAATGTAGACATTAATTTTACCTGTGCGACGCTATCCTAGCGCGATACTTGCTGTCGTCGTGTGTCTGTCCGTCCGTCCGTCTGTCTGTCCGACACAGGCCGGCACTGTATCAAAACGGCTAAACGTAGGATCACGAAAACGACGCAGTACGATACCCCAGGGACTCTAGTTTTCTGACGTCAAAGATGTCTCAAAATTCCAACGGGATCACCCCAACGATTGCGCGCCAAATAGAGGTGGGGTACATTTCAATCAGCGATTTTCGACCAGTATCTCGCTATATTATTATTATAATTAGTAACCGAAGGCCAATGCGACAGTATAATAAAGATCGATGTCTCATATCTGCTAATGAAGTTTCGTGCTTTCGGCACGATATGTTCGTTTTGAGCAGCATTATGGGTGAATGGTATTCATGAAAATTTTGGAAGGGAAAATGGAAACAATGGTTTGGATGTCTGGAGATGAACTTTGTGTGTTCACATTATTATAACCAGTGTCAACTGTCAACTGCGGGCATCAGGGTTTTTGACGTTTGCTTTATAAATGGTCAGCATCAGCTGAGTTTGCACTCTCTGACTGTCTTCTAGTTTCCGTGTTTTATTGGCTTATTTGCAGTATACTGGGTGCATGCTATTCGCGGACATCTGCTTCGTCTGCGGCCTCGTCATCAGGGATCAAGTAAGAAACTTACGTTGAGTCACGTGACTTATTAATCGCAGCGGAATTAGACGAATCTCTAACAGTGAAACTGATTTCAGCGCTTTTAGGCCCAGGCCATAGGCAAATTCATTAACTCACAACTCAGCAGCTAAATCAACAATATTTTGATAAACACTGCTTTGTCAGCTGTATCATATTTTTACAATGGTTTTTAACAACAGGCATAGTGTGTTTTAATTTTTTGGTTATTTTGTTCAGATTTTATACTTCCGGTTTTTACAGCGATGTGACTGGCTTTAGTGGCTTAATGCTGTATTTTTAATTTGCTTTGTAATGTTGTATTTTTTATTGTAATTGTTGTTGTTTTTTGTTGCAATTTGTTCTTCTTTGTGTGTCTGTGTGATTTTATGGGCCTTGCTGCCGGAAATAAACAAATGACGATAATAATTCACTGTGAAATTATGTATGACGCTGACGGATGACTATTCACTAATCAATAATCTGTTTCCTTTCGCAACCAAACGCGAACGACTCCAAACACGTCTGCAGTCGTAGACAACAACTTTGTCCCCGATGCCGCCACCTGGAAAACTCAACCAAACTCAACGAAACATAACTCGGTGTTTGATTCAGCTGCATTGGTCCCATTATGTGAAAACGTGACGTCATCCACAAAACCGGAAGTACATAACGTGTTGCATCGTCATCAGAGAAGGACCGAACCACGGCCACAGGTAACATGTACAGAAAATATCGTGAAGTTTGTACATGTGTTTTTGAGATGTGTGAGCAAACGGATGAACAGATTACAGACAAAGGAACTGAGAGACAGACAGACATACAGACACGCTGATTGCAACACGTTGTGCATGCGACGATCCACGATTGGCGACCGCGCCTGTATTGTCGCAGCGCCGCGCTCAACGAACAGTCTGCCTGACTTACTGCACCGACTGTCATCATTGGAACAATTCAAGAAACGTCTGAAAACTCATTTGTTTAAAATGTCATTTGCGCAACAGGACAGTTCGTGATTGTAAAGCGCTCTTGAATCGGCTTGTTACTGTTACTGGTGTTTAACGTCGCTCAACATAGCAAAGATGATCAGCGATCACTGCTTGTGTTGCCTACAGCGCTATAATTACATTACATTACCTTACAGGAGGAGGCGAAGTAATGGAAAGGAAACGTGTTTGCGATTGAGAATTATAATGCGCCTCTAAAGTATAGATGTGTGTGCGTGTGTGTGGGTGTAATACAGGTATTACAGGCAATGGGCAACTCGTACCACGTCGACTGTTTCCGATGTAACGCGTGTCGTCAGCCACTTCGTCAACAACAGTTCACCTTCGATGTTCAGTTGAGACCTCATTGTATCAGCGACTATGTCAGGTCGACATGCATGCTCAGCGTTCTACAATATACATCGTGAGCTACAAGAAAGTGCCACTATTTTTTACTATAACTCTGATATTTTTGGTGAATCTTTAATGTACCAATGGAAACAGGAACGAATACTCTACAGAACAGGTATAGAACTTGCAACTTCGCCTTAACTGTGTCTTCAAGTGTGGCAATGGTATTTGCCGTTCGGGCGACATCGGCCGACTGCTTCCTGCGTTCGATCGAACTAGTTGTGCGCATCCTAACTCATCCAATGTTTGTCTTTTCACTTTTCGTTAGGGCATTCCTTCAATTTCCTTGATCTTTCGAATTGAAAATCTTTTAGATTCCCGCAGGTTTTGATCAAACTGTTATCTTCAGAACGCAGATATTTCCATATTCTATTTCATTGCATTATTATTACCCACAAAGCACATGTAACTCAAACATTGAAGTGCGGCGCAATTACGACGTCATCAGTTCGTTAAATAACTACGTTGTAGAGTATTCTTTCCTGTTCCCACTGGTACAAAAAGTGTGAAAATCGACCAAGTAATACGGGAGTTAGTGAAAAATAAAGTGGCACATTTTTGTGGCTCACGGCGTATACGTCCTATTCCTAAATCGATTTTCATCATTTCCTCATTAGGCAGCAATTTGTTCGGCTATGCGCCGATGCTTACGATATTGAAGTATATATAATATTCATGTTCGTGCGCGATGTGCGTGAATGCAGAATTTATGCACCGAAGTGTGACGTCTGTCATGAAGCAATCATACCTTCTCAGGTAATCTATCATCGCACCTGCTTGTATCACTTGCAATACGCTATTTTACATGCACCTTCGGCAGTTATATACGGTCCTCCATGTGTATGGCTGGCTGACATGATAACGATGGTAACGATGACAGTACTGTCGATAATAAATAATAATAATGATGATAATAATAATAAAACCGTTTTATGACAATTATACTGGTCAACCTGTGTTAGCCGATAACCACTTCGGTCTGTGTCAACGTTAGGCCCCGTCCACACCAGCAACAATGTCGAAGCAACAGGCAACATTCGACTTTGTCGAAGCAACATTCGACTTTGTTGCCACAAACGGCAACATGCAATGTCGAACGATTCTATTGTAAAATTTCGTCCTTTCGACAAAGTCGAAACAAACTGAACATGTTCAATTTGTTTCGATTTTGTCGAAAGAACGAAATTTCGTTCGACATTTTTGCCGAAACCGACGACATTGTTGCCGAAACCGGCAACATTGTTGCCAAAAAAACGGCAACAATGTCGAAGCAACATTCGACATTGTCGAAAGAAACGTTCAACTTGTAGCATTCGACAGTGTTGCTTGGACATTGTTGCTGGTGTGGACGGGGCTTTAGAGCTGAACATTCCACCATGTGTTCATTCCACCAACGCGTCGATCCACCGTTGGTGACCGCGCGTTCGGCGTCTCAGCAGATCGCATTTGAAAATGTCTGCCGCCTGACGTCATGGCGTCGTTATGTCTGCCCATCTTTAAAAAAACAGCTGCAGACTCTGCTCTTCAGCCGTTATTTTGATGTCTGACAAACCCGCGTGACACTGTCGGTTTCATTTTCTTTTGTTGTTAAATGCTCTCGAAGATTTTTTAGGCTGTACGGCACTATAATCATACTCGTTTATAACAATAATAATAATTATTATAACTACTGTTATTATTGTTATTAATATATTGTGATGCAGGGCTCGAGTGACGTAAAACGATTAGTCATCGCTGACAAGAATTACCACGAGCGCTGCGTCTGTTGCCAGGTTACCATAGTGATCATGAATCTCGTAGACTAGGGCCTAATTTTCCGCTTTCATTGACTGCATTGTGTTCAGCAAGTTACTAGCACCATCTGTTTGAATTCTAAACCGCCTCTTCCATCTCAGTCATCTGAAGATGACTGCAGTTTCTATATTTCGACGCAGTCGACGAGACCTACAAAGCGATACCAACGTCGTTCGGGTATCTTCAGCAGTTTCCGCTCTGTTCAACTCAAAATCTAATCTGAAGCGAACCCCTAACCTAAATTTCATAAAAAAATATCATTCACAAATTTTCAAAAAATCCCGCTGAGGCATCTCATTAGCTAGACTTTAAAATCCGAACTGCGTAGACACATGCCTGTATACAGTGTACACTATCACACATAATAACTAAAACGTTGATCTACATTTTACTGCACCGAGAAATTAACCCGACAGTTTAAAAATTAATCGATACATGTATAGACCTCACTGTTAGCGGACGTCGGATGATTAGATAACTGTGCAAATTTGATGGTGAGATTTTATTGGTGACTGTAGGACTGTGGTACGTCACTAGCAGACGTCATTTACGAGCATCTTTATCCTCATCTTCATCGCAATCAGCAGCAGCAACCTCAGCAGTCGGCGTGCTATGCCGTCAACGACCGACTACTGTGTCTACAGTGTCATCTACGGCGTCTTTCACCGCCTACCACCGCCGCCACTACTGCTGTCAGTAATATTAGTTCTAATAGCAATAGGTGTGCATCGAGCACCAGCTGGGATGGTCTCCATGACAACGTCACGTGGCCGCCGGTGGGCGGGACCTATAGAGGCGGTCAGAGCTCGCTGTTTGTCGACGTCACGATCGATGGAGACGCCAGCTCGTGCACGACAAGCGATGACGTCACCACCAGCGATGAGGTCATCAGCAACCCCGGCAGTGACGTCACGGAACGCCCTCAGCAGGCGGCCAATCAGCAGGCCCCGGTGCCGGCCGGCGACAACAGCGTATGGAGCGTTGACAGCGGGCACTGCAGTGGCGCCAGTGACGTCACCAGTGACGTCACCGTGACGTCGTCGTCGGACACGGAAACGCTGGACGCCGGGTCGGAAGAAGAAAAGGACGATAGCGAAGATGAAGGTGACAACGAAAGCAGAGTGACGTCAGAGACGCTTGTTGCGAGTTGCGACAGTATATCAATACTCGACTTACTTGCCGATTCCAGCCGTGTCACTGACCTGTAATGTGACCTGAAGAATTGTTTTGGCCTATATAGAGCACTATTTTATTGCCTGTTATATTGCTTGCGCTTTAACGCTCCGCTATGTCGTCTGCGAATGGTTGCTATTACGTCGGCATACCTGACTTTATTACTGGCCCGCCTAATCGGCCAGTACTGTTTTGCTCGCTGGCGGCTGTCGTCGTCTGTCGTCTGCAACACTGCAGCCTGCAGGCGGGCGGGCATACCCGACACTGCACGGCGGGCCAGTTGTGTTACGTCCCGTTAGGGCAACACCTTGTTGTCTGCGTGACGCAACGTTTGTTGCTGTTTGGTACTTTGTGCAAGTATCGTATAGATCAGTAGCCAAAAAATTAAATGAATCATGGATACTGGGATAGTATAAGTGAGCTGATGCCGAAACCTAGTACGCCTGGCCTGAGTAAGACATAGATAAATAAATAAATAATTGCAACGTCGTGAATTAACCCATCTTCGCCCAGAGTTCCAAAATGCCGACAGTGACTAAGAGATTCAATACCAGGCTGGATAACCGACCATTTTAGTTTGACTTTCGGGCATTCTGGCGCTCAACCGCCAGAATGCCCGAAAGTCAAAAACTACAAATAGTCAGTTAGCCAGCCTGGCATCGAGTGCCTGAATTAGTGTTGCTATTTTGGAAACAGTGAGCTAAAGTAGGTTAAGTTCCAGCGTCGGATTTCACAAATGCGGGGGTCATGTTAGATACAAATATTTATCACTGTCCGCTGTTTAGGGATGCCCTTCTGTGGGTGTCCTGCGATATACTGTGGGAATGTTGGGCCCCTACATTTGTGG
>Ga0209780_1001940_pt1 | contig 14244 bp, 7 predicted proteins | sample WorMetexBAHAMAS2_FD_187384 | JGI IMG/M metagenome (GOLD analysis project Ga0209780, IMG submission 187384) | Marine gutless worms symbiont microbial communities from Max Planck institute for Marine Microbiology, Germany - Inanidrilus exumae... | ecosystem: Host-associated > Annelida > Digestive... | reverse complement strand
TTGCCCCTCCCCAGAAAATTTTTTCGATTTTGAGTCTGAAAATGGCGACTTTTAGTGCATTCTGGGCGCTTGTCCACGCGGCGAGGGGGGGCATGGCCCCTCCCGGCCCCCCTTGGATCCGCCAGTGGACCTATTCCTATTCTACCACATAGATGATGTTAGACCTAACAACACATGCTACATAATATTGCATGCTGAAAATATCGCTAGTCTAGTTACTTTGTTACAGTTTAAATACCCGTTAACATGTCCACCCCACTTTTGTCACAGGGTGTTTCTGAGATTGATGCATATCCGCGGAGTTTAAGATTGATGCAGATCCGTGGAATTTAGATGGTCGCTGTGAGAATGGGGTAGGCATGAAGCATTACATAGCTATACTGTACATATTTCTCAGTTTTGGTAGTAAAATCGGTTTGTAACAGTATGAACACACGAACACACCAGAACTGTAGGCTATTACATCAAGACAATCTCCACACCAGCTTGCTAAAATGCGCTAAGACACGCCTTTTAAAAAGAAAAATTTCCTTTTTTTCTGAGGATACGGCATAGCACCTCACCAGACCCTCCGAGTGGGCACGGGAGTACGGGACACCCCTCCCCGCACTCCAACCCGTATTGTATATCCCACTTCGTTGGACCTGGCGACGCCTCTGACCGTTAAACTGAATCAATAACAATTTTAAATAAGTTATCCATGCCTTTTCATTTCAACAAATGAAAATTCTTCACTGATTAAAATAATTATTCAACAACAAAACACAACTGGTATGCATCTATGAGATCAGTATGTGCAGCTAAATTCACACGCAGATAACAAAAATATAGGCTGTAATGGTGACAAGCATAATTATGTAACATACTACGCAATTAAACTGTGCATTTAAAATATTAACAGTATGAAAAGTATACACAAAATATTTGGTCAACGAATTGAACAAGATTTGACATAAATTATGCATATGCTAATAATTTCAAAAATAAAACAAAAAATGGCGTAGCCAGAACAGCAGACACGTTATAGTGCCTTCACGGCAATTTGAAGTCGAGGGCTGCGTTGGGTAGACATTCTCCCTACGACCGTTCTGCTCCCGCGACGTTGACTCTGGCCCCAACTCACCCACACCACATTAACTCTTGCCACCAACCCACCAACCCGCCCTCGTGATAACGGCCCCACCACAGCCCCGCGCCTAAAGTAGACCTAACCAAACATCGGCTTGGAATATACTGAGTGGCAAGTTTGCTAGCCACGAATGCAATCTAATTCAGTTATCAATTAGCAAAGTAGAGTAAACAGTGTATACCAGTTAGTAACAACTTATGCCTCACCGCTACTGGAAACTCACATGCCATACGGGATCACAGAGAGCTACCTGCCAACCGGCAGAAGGGAGAATCCCGCCTTTACCCCCAGCCGAAGCAGATACTCGATTAGCGACCCCGGAGGGATGCAAGGGTAAGCTGACCTAGGTTACAACCGTTACATGAAAGCGGACCGGCTGGGAATTGAACCCGCAAACTGTCAGTTGCAAGTCCAACGACCTACCGCAGGTCCGCAGCGCCTCCATGCAACAGTTATCAGCAGTTATCATATAAATGCACAACACGCAGCGCACAGTGTAAATGTAGACTACGGAGTACAACCATAGTACACGCAGAGTTATGCACACGGTGAGGGGTCGAGCGAGGGGAATGGAGAGACTACATGATTGCAGCTCATCCGTACCCACGGTTTGCCCGTCATTAGCCCTCAACATCGTGGGTCCCCTGTAACTTTTGCACCCACCTATATAGGGATCCCGTAGGGTCCATGTCTCCCCCGACCCCGGGCAGGCTTAGTTTGAAGAGAACACTCACATTCATTTCTCAGCTGATCTAATTGAACTGGTTAGGGTAGGGTTAAAGGCAGTATCACACAATGCTTGAATTTTGCCTTCAGCTGAGCTGGGTTATGTCAGATGGGTATGGGCCGTGTTCTGCCTACTCGATTCAATTACCATTATAGCAGAATGAATAAACGAACAAAGTGTCCAAAATGACAAGAGTAAATGTGCAGGCACAATATGATGAGAAAGACGGTAAAAAGATGTAGGTCTCCAGGCGTGCTCTGAAGCTTTGTAGTAAAGATGCTAAGGTGACGAGCTGAGGCAGACTGTTCCAGGTGCCTGCAGCAGCGACTAGAATAGTGTCGTAATTACAGGGGGTCCAATGACAAGAAAAAAATACAAGACCAACAAATTTTCTAAAAATATGTGTGAACAGTGGGACGGCAATTTGCAGCATCGTATGTGCTTTTTCTGCAGTGCAGGCTGCATAGTAAAGCAAAGTATACATCGATTTGTATAGCGCATCATCATAACAACCTCTAACACGGTCAGACATGGATCACACAGTTTTACCTGTAAATTACATCATGCCTGCCTTTACTCCCCAGCCATAGAGCATCACCGCCCTTTGACTGGTATTCAATTTACCATCCCACAAAGGGTAGAAGGCTGAGTCGACCTGGGTGGTTGGTTACATACAGAAATAAAGTGCAGCCTGCGGGAGTCGAACCCGGAAACGGTCACCCATCCCAGTACTAACCGGGCTCAGCATAGGTTAACCTAGTTGATCGAGACCAACGACGTTACCACTACGCCACGCCGCCACCCATGCATAGTGCATAGGCCTATTGCAATTTTACTTATTTAGCTGTAGGTGGTGACGTCAAATCCATTAGCCAACGGGCTGTGCTGGTAGTAGGCAGTGCATTGAGGGCCCCCGTCAGATTCTTGAACTGGGGCCCAAAGCAGAACACTACGCCACTGGACTGGAAATGCCCGGTCACCGACAGCGGACAGGCCAGCACGACGGACAATCAGTGAGGCGACGTGACTGATCACAACACAGCCAGATGGGTCAAGCCAGATTTTAGACACCGTCGGCTGGGCTATGCCAGTTTTCACACAACCGCCTTAAAAACTGTGCATTTCATGAATCTTACATCCATAGCCGGGCTCAGTAAGTCAGAGTGAAGCCTGGACGGTTTTAAGCAACACGGTATAAAACCGTGCAATGCTAAAGACATGCACAATAAAGTTTTTTGGGGATTTCTGGAATGTTTCTGGTCCCTGTAGTAGGTGTATCACATGATGGCTAATACACTGAAGTTAATATGATTGCATTACAACGGTTACTTGCAATAAATTACTACTCTTTCCGCTGTCCAGGAATACAGGCAAAAATATCACAAGTTCTGGAGACAGTCTGAATCTGTCTAAATCTCCAACAACTATGCAGGAAATCTTCCACATGACTGCAATGCGATATGTAATCATGATTTCAGTGAGAAAGAAACAGGTAATGTACTGACAGATCTGACGTTACGTGTTCCGAGTGATGTTGAGCAGAATACTGGACCAAATGTCTTTGATCTGCTGTCTGACTTGCTGGTTGTGACGCCACATACGCCGGCTGATCTCAGCCAGATCAACAGTCAGCATTTTGTCCACGAGGTCTTCTATAGACTCAAAGTGAATGATGTGCGGCCACTGGTAGAAGTCGGCAAACAGCAACCAGTAACGAACAGCATCTTCATCAAGGTCATTGTTTGGATCAGGAACTTTTGAGTAGACTCCAGCAATGGTGGACTGTGACGCCGGTTTCATTGCATATCCACTCCAAGTACGCTGCCGCACCACCTGCCACATTATCACATTATCTATTTAATTATCTTATCATTATGAGTCAAGCCAGGTTTTAGACACCATCAACTGGGCTACGCCAGTTTTCACGCAACTGCCTTAAAAACTGTGCATTTAATGAATTTTACATCCTTAGCTTGACTCGGTTAGTCAGAGTGAAGCCCCGACGGTTTTAAGCAACACTGTATAAAAGTGCAGACTGTTTCAGAGTTCAGATGTTTGCTTTAAACGTACCTGCTCGATACTAGTGCATTCAGCATGTTAAAGATTCTTGCCGATAACTGCAATCTATTAATTTATGTAGTTACTTACTTACTTACATTATCTATTTGTCTTAACCAGCCTCCAGGCTGCCATATGCCAATAAATTATTTTGTATTTCTGTCATTCAGAGTCATTCCTTGTGTGGTTTAACATTACTGGCCATTTTAGACACTGGCATTTCTTCTTCATCATTGCCATACTCATAATGCAGTGTAGCCAGTGCAGCACAGTATGCTCAAACAAGTGTCCATGGTAATTTTGCAAAAGGCCACATCGCCATGTTGTCAACTCTTGCAGAAGCGAATTTATTCATCCGCCGCATGCACTAGGCAGGCACATTTGCCAGCGGTGGCAAGCGAACAATGTGCACTGCACTCATGCATAGGTACGATACAGTGGGCTGGCACGTCCCCCTCAGAAGAAGTACCTCTTCGCATGTGGGATTTGGACCCATCTAATACAATATTCAGGTGGCGTAGTGGCGCAACGAGTCGAGCGTTGGACTTGCGATGAACAGGTCGTGGGTTCTAATTCTACTTCGGGCAAAGCTGCATAACAACATTGGCCAAGTCGTTCACACCTATGTGCCTCTGTCACCAAGCAGTATAACTTGGTACCGACCAAGGGGCAGTGATGCTCCGCGGCTCGGAAGGTAAGCGCAGGCCTGGTGGAAAGTAATGGCAGCCTACCGCCGGGTGGATGACTTATAGGCACCTGCAGCTGACTACCTGTACACCGGGATCAGCTCCGGGCCCAACGCTCGGTAAACGAGTACGGGAAGCCTTTATCTTTTTAATACAATATTTCTTGGGCCCACACGAGTGTGTTTGTCCATATGATAGACAATATCCTCCCCTAAAGAACAGTGCTATGACGGGGTCACTGCCCCCGAAAATTTCCCTCCGCCAGAGCCCGTAGAATGCGGCCTTCGTTTTTGAGATGTTGCATTTTCCCCAATATCTGCAGGGCCCCTTTACCCGGGGGACGAGAAATATGGCGGGCTTTTCTACAATGTGCAGCTAAGAGGGCAACATATAACTAACAGATTAACAGTCATCCTCCAGATGAACCAAGATTAGCCAGTCGCTCCCTGATTCGATTCAGAGAAGTAAGTGGTGTAAAAAAGTGTTTTTTTCTGTCGCTCACTGGATTTCATTCTTTCTTCGTCCACTAACTGACTGCTGTGGCAAGGGATGTTAGTCCCTTTACACCAGCTCTCCAACGCCTATACTCAGTTAAAATAAAGTTGTGATCACCCTACAACACACAGCTAATGACAGACTGTCTCCAAAGAGACAAACGTTTGACGACAGATGAGATATGTATAACATATCAGACATCCAGCCAGAGATGCTGAAGAAGACCCACCTTACAGGTGGGCCTGTAAAAGTCATGGAATTGGCGACATTAAAACCATCTCTTTCAAAGGTAAAATGTCACGCAATCGGAATCGTCAACAGATTAATGGCAGTGGCCGTCAGTTTTCTTTTACATACACTTACAAGCAATAGATTTAAATTACATCAAATCACAATATGCATCACTCACCTGGTATTTAACATGCCACTTTGTAAGAAGGTCAACAGTCGGGAAGAAAAGTGGAATGTTCATTCGATACTGTTCCGTCAAACTTATCATTGACACCTATCAGTAAACACATCACAAGTACATTAACCCAATTAATTCAACTGTTAATAGTAAAGATGAATTTAGACGACTGTCAAAATTGTACCTGTTCACAGCTGATCATCAGTATCGTTTTGCTGGTATGTGTAACTAGTGGCTTTTTAAACCGTCATTTTGTTCTACATAGCCTCACAGTGTGTGCATAAATAGCACACTAGGCAGACATACGCAGAGCAGGCTGTAAAGATGCCAGACAATTTATCAACCTAAAGTAAAAGTAAAGTAAGTGTATATCAGTACGCAGAAACTCTGCCACACCGCTACAGGAAACTCCCATGCCATATGGGATCACACAGAGGTGAGAATCCCGCTTTTACCCCCAGCCGAAGCAGGGACTCGATTTAGCGACCCCAGAGGGATGCAAAGCTGAGTTGACCTATTTTACGTGAAAGCTGACTGGCCGGGAACTGAACCGAGAATTGTCAGTCACAAGTCCACAAGTTCACAGTACTGAGCAAATCTCAAATTAGAAGCTAACCACAAACTTGGTGTTCGTGGTGTTTGCTTTGTATACATTTTTTACTTAACAGCATATTCATATTATATTTGCCATAATGCCTATAACCCATATGACTCAGACTGGAGAGTTCTTCAACACAGTGTACATTATAAATTAGATTATTATGAAACTGGATGACAAAAAACAACAACAAAATAATATATAGACAATTTTCTGGCTCTAGTCACGTTTATGCTTTAATCTGCTCATCTCATTATCTGGTCTTTTAGGTCCAATGTCGTTTATTCACCTTATTAAGCCTATACTGCTGATGAGCAAAGCCAGTAAGCCAGTCCAACAGAATGTTGTCTTGGTCAAACACTGTCAGTACTGGCGCAACAGACTGCCTTGAAAGACTCGCCTCAGACTTGTCTCAAGCTTACTCAGTTACTCACCTAGGAGACAACGTGCTGATACATGCAGTGATTTATGTGTAGAGATGCACCTATAATCGACCGATAATTGGTATCGGCCGATTGTCGTTTACACAACTGATAAATACAAGTTTTTTATTACATGGTGTATCCACGGTCAAAATCACTGTGTTCGAAAGGCGGGTGGGTCACTTTGAGCACAAATTTCATGGGGAATGGGGCGTCACCCACCAACTACTGTTGGCGTCAGAAAACCATATGCCCTGGGCTATCACGTGGCGTTGTTTGTGTGATCCTAGGTTTAGCCATATTAGTAGTACACCAACCTGTGTCAGACAGATGGACGGACAGACACACGATGACGGCAAGTACCGCACTAGTATAGTGTCGTGTGGGTAATAAACTAAAGACTCAGATGGTCTAGAGTCCTTCAAGTAAGAGTCCTCGGATAACAAACGGAGCCTAAATAAATAACTTAAATAAGACAACAAAATCAGTTTTTTTGCATTAATCGGTAATCGGCCGATCGTTAGGCGCCGATTATCGGCCGACTGATAATCGGCCAGTGCCTTATCGGTGCGTCTCTATTTGTGTGTATTCACATTTACAGAGTAACAACCACTGAATTCAACATGATTATATTGCATAGCAAACATGCCTGATAAGGTATGTATACAATTCCACGATGTGAAGCGAGGTCACTGTACAGATACTCAGGATACATCTCGCGCAGTGGAAACAAGACGAGATTCACGTGACGTTTCATTACCACATTGTCAAACTCGGCGAAGAACACATCGTACAGGTCATTGCTGTGTATTGGCGCAACAAGAAACTGCTTCCGTGATGGTTGATAACTGTCACTTAGGTATGCACAGTAGTTTGGCAGAAGCAGTGGTCTCAGCCCGGTGAAGTACTCGATGTACTTGGCATCATAGAGATTGTTTGCGGCAAGCACGCTGCGTGACTGCCGTGCCACGCTGGCAAGCAGAGAGTTGAGATTTTGCCAGCGTTCTGGCTCGCCTCGCCCCTGCTCATAGCGGATGCTCGCAATTATTACAAGACTCTTGTTGAATGGAACGAAAGCTTCACACATGGACACCGGAAGAGTGCAGAGGAAAGCCGACACTGACTGCATGGCGGGGTCGTCTCTATATGCCTTGTAGAACTGACGAATAACGTCTTGGCCAAGCTGCATACCATTGTCACTGTTGATCACACGTAGACCTTTGGCACATGTGCCCACCTTCACAAACAACACTCAACCATACATAACAAGTACGTCGGTCCTCCTTACTGTCGGGCCAAAATGTATGCTGGCCACATCACATGCTGCCCCCTGGTGAGTCACGATGAGTGTGCCATCAGGACACACACAGACAGACAGACAGATGGATGGAAGCCAGGCCATTACATTACGCTTTCTGCTAGATGCGGGCCAGGGTAATAATAGAATTGGAATATTGTCGTGCTCGAAGTAGTTCTTATGCTTATGGTACTGATGGCGCTATCAGTCACGTCCATCATCAGCATTCGTTGCCTTTCACAAATACTAATGTATAAAAGTCACAAGAGATGTATGCAAGTCTCTATGTCAAGTCTCAAACAAGTCTTAAGTCTTTAAGGGCAAATCTCAAGTCCTTACGGTCAAATCCTGAGTCAAGCCGCACGTCGCTCTACCCACATGTTACTGTTGCGAGCATTCACGTTATACCACTCTAAAATCTATCCCATGTAATGCTATAATTATAGTCTATGGTTTTAGCGATCTCACCTACAACATGTAACAAAGTACTGCAAACCATTCTATGCCCCTTAATCTGAAATTTTGCTTTCTTCAGAAAATAGCTGCTATCCATTTCTTCAACTATATGGGCAAAAAAGACTCATGAAACCATTAAAACTAAAAGTATGCTGGCGTCCGATATGTGAACATCAACAAATTAGTAATGATTAGTAGTAATTACAAAATTTTCAAGAAAAGTAAGACGTCTACAGCAATGTTGTAGAGTACAGCTGTAGTAAGTGCATGCTGTCAATTATTCATATCTTCAGTGCCCACTATGTACCCCCATATGACAAATACAGGCCTCACAAACCAGCATCCCATCTAGCTAATCCGGAGCCATTTCATAATACGTCAGTGATCACGTAATGTTTTGCTGCTGAGATAATTTAAACAGTCCGACATAAACGTGTCTAAGTACATATCTTTCAATTAAAATCCTATAATGTAGTGCCTGCAAAATGTATCATTTTCACTGAAAAAGCAAGAAAAGCATACTGAGCAACAGAAGACATTATAGATGACCGACATGATTCAAGTTTGCATTACATTTAGAACATCAGAGTGCTCAGTGACAGTCAGTGTTTTGTCAGCCAGCCATGCATGGTGTGGTCATGATTGCTGTGTGGCAGCATTTGAGCTCGCACTGAAAAAAATCATTTGATTTTGTGCTGCACTGCACAACGTGCGGTAAATGCTCGCGCTTGTTGATTCACACAATCACGCTAGATCTAATAGTCATCAAACTTTTCAAAGAACTGACATGCATCACAGCTTGAGCATCTGAGCAAGTCTCAAGTTGCCCGGCATCAAATCTCAAGCAAAATAGCAGAACATCTACAGACCAGCTGACCTTGCTAACATTGCCAAGCTAACAGCACCAAAGCACTGAAAAGAAATCATTGCTTATACCAGACAAGACAGCAAAACTCCTTACTTTTCCGCACTGATACGACAGGCTCTGGTCGACAACTTTCACGCCGATGGGGCCGAGTAGACTCTTGATGTCCATTAACGGAGTGATGTGATAATCCTGGGACCAGAACACAACGCGGTGCCTGATGACAGCCTTTACGGCAGCTTCACTGAACCCAGTATTCTTCACAAAGACACAGTCCGGCTGAATGTACGACACATTCCAGAACAGCACGTTGTCGCTGTCAACCGGCTGATCATTCACGTCGAAATGCTGTCCAACGAACTCGTTCTCATGTCTCAAGACTGGAAATGCTTGAGCACCCGGCCACCGCATACACGACACGCTGTCATAGCAAGTGCACTGACCTAGCACACCAGCAACAAGACCACAATGTCATGATGCTGCATTCAACACATGGCAAGTTTACAAACTTGCAGAACATGCCAATGTTCACATCAATGCCAACCGACTCACTGAAGAATTAAACTACATTTTAGCATCTGAAGCTACAATATTATGATGAAATAGATATGTGTATATTATGTTATTGTTATTACTGGCCAGTCTACACATAGTGTCAATCAATCAAAATGGATTCATTTAGTTGGCGCCATAGGTCATGGGTGTGAATCGGAGGCACCAATGGATGGCTGTCAATGGCATGGCATGTAGACAGAGTTAAAGAGGGGGCCAGACTAGTAACGGTCGCTGGCGTCTGTCGTCGTCGTCTGTCACACTCTGTCACATTCTGTAACACTCACATATGCAACATAACTCACCAGGGGGCAGCACGTGGCGGGCCAGTCGTGTTACGTCTCATTAGGGCGACACGTTGTTATACTTATTGTAATTTTTTCTGTCACATTAAACTGCTAATATAAAATCAAGACTTTACTTTCATTCACCATGGAAACCAGAGCTAAATCATCAGCCATCAATAAGCCGCTAAACAATACAAGATGGCTTAAAATAACATTTCCCAGACAGCTATAATCATTAGTTACGTACTGCATGCTGCTTGATCAGATTCATAAATTAAACTATGTACAAACTTATGAAACTGCTCTTTCATAGACAAGCACAGTCCAAGAAAAACAATTTGCATAAAAACACGGACATCGATGTAATATAAAATACAATACCAAGCTGCTTGGGATATGGATATGGTGTATGCAAGATATAGGAATCTTGCACAACAAAAATACTTAAGTTAATTGTATTCACACACACAATAACTAACTCTTTAAAAGTGGCCAAACTGTAGTCTGCAGAAATCCAACAGCTGACGTATGTCCACGCATGAGTTTATGAAAGCTAGTTACAGTAGCGTTTCTCAGCAGTCGTGGCACTCCACCTACAAGTCCTGGAATGAGAGACTGCGCAGCATGCAAGGGATGGTCTCGGATGCAGAACAATGGTTTGACAGTCCAATTAGTCAGCAGCCAATCATCAAGGGCTGCTGCTTCCCGGTCACTAGGCCGAGTGTCTGAATTCCGAACAATGAATCGATCCACTTCGCTGTCATCAGCCACAAGATATGCCCACAGTTCTGGTGGAATTCGCGCTGCTGTCAATCCACGTACTCTGAACACCTCAACACCAGAGTTTTCCAGCTTCCTGACAAGTATTCGCAGAACGCGATGAGAATCTGTCGAATTCAGTGCAACTGCCGATGCATAGACACGAAGCCGCCACCTGGGGAACACAACTGGAACCAGCTGTGAATAACGGAGAGCTCCATACAGTTTGTCTAGGTCATCTCCATCAAGTGACATCGATATGATATTGTGTGAAGCTGCATTCCATACTGTTCCACGGGAAGCACCCTGCTGTCGACGTTCAATGTATCGCTGAACAATGAGTTTAGCAATTTCAACTTCCACCTTGACCTTAGCAGCTCGGTCATAGTGGGCAACATATCGCTGGCCTTTTGCCATGGTATGCTTCACTCGTGTTCCTGGCACCTAGGCAGCAAACAAACATACAGTAAAATGCATGCTTAGAATAACACTCAAACGTTCATCCGGATGTATTGCATGCTACTTGAGCAATTTCAAAAATTAAACTATGTACGAACTTAAGCAACTGCTTTTTCATAGACAAGTACAGTCCAAGGAAACTAAAAATGCGTGGCACAGCCTAGCATGTAGCCCGCGCTGCATAGCAGTAATGCCCTCTAGCATATAGGTGAAACAAAACAGAGTAGTGATCACCCCAGAAATCTCAGTACTGATCCCGCAAGGTCTAGCAATGGCACCGCATAGCCAAACTGCTGATTAACGAGGGGGTTACATCTTTGCCTTTCTTAAACTCCTGAGTTAATGAATCAAAGTTCACCAAATTTTACACGTCTAGGATGGGCCTAAAACGGGCCGGGCCTGAAAATTTCGAGAGAAAACGGTCCCGGGCTGAGTTTTCTTTGCTCAAAGTTTATTTTTAAAAAGAAATTAACGCAAGCAGAGCATATACCAGCGGAGCATGGATGTCAGACAGGCTAAAAAAAACAATTTGCATCAAAGAACACAGACATTGATGTAATAATGCAACATCAAGCTGCACATACTATGGATATGGCATTGATAACATCTATGGACGTTTATGTGACTAAAATATTTTTAGTCAATTATACGTTGACTAAAATTGACCAATACGATGTAAGTCAGACTGCATGAAGTATTGGTAATTACAAATGAACTACACTGTATCCCAAAACATCTGTCCACCTTTTAGTTTTTTTGAATAAGTGTCAAAAATTAACCATTTTAATGACTTTTGGTACATAAAATCCTTTAAAAATTTAACAGTAAAAGCTTACAAATTTTACCACCTCACCTGTCAGCTGTAGAAATTATATCTTGGGAAATCCAAAAAGTCATTTTTAACACCACTACTACTACTACATGTCTGATTATTTGCGTTATTTCAAAATAAAATGAACTTTAACCATGACTGTGAACTTGCCCACCACATCTGAGAAATGTCACTGCACTACCTTGTCAAACACAGAACTTGTTCATTTGACTGAAGGTATAGAACTGCATGAACTGGAGTCTTCCAGCAAAACAACGCACAAACACATTGCACTCATGACAGTCGAATGTCTGTGCCTTAAGATACCCCAGTTCATCAGTCTGATATGTGGCTAGCCAACAGTACTGATCTAAGTGGTCATTACCCTAAAAATATACAAGCAAACTATATGGCACACCAGTACCATATCAAGTATTTCACTAACTACTCGAGTACCCGATAGCTACAGCAGGTAAAGCTAAACAACATATGCAAATGGCATATTACTGACGTGTTGGTAACTTGGAAATGCACAAGTATTTCAACAAATTTCCTTTTAATAATCGCACCTCATGATGTAAGCTATGGGCCACAGGGCATTATTTATCACCGTCAATTCAACATTTATTTGACTAACAGTTGATAAGTACTTGATTAGTCATTGATACATAAACTATCCTTATCGTGTAATCAGTTAAAAGTCGACAACTTAATCTCAAGCTCAGTCGATTGATCATCAGAGAGTGATTAGTTCAGTTAATCAATGACATCCATCATTACACCACTGAAAAGAACTCTAGCATCATCCCTAATCTGAATGCACTAGTTGCTGTCAGCAACGGCATCTGGGGAGTAAAAATTTGCTCCAACGAAATCCTCCAGCTGTTGACTGGAGGTGTCAGCTAACACACATTTACCCACATAATGGCCGAAAAACAGACGTGCTGTGTAATATCAAGCTTCATCGCAGTGCGGCAATACAAGGAAAGCCGCTACCTTTCGACATCTTTCTGGCCAGTAAACTCCAGTAATCCAGTCGTCAGCAAACCAGTCAGTAAAAACACGAGGATAGTAGAAGCCAAGAATATCAATGTGCGTCCGATGCACAAAGTCATGCGTTAGAATAACAACGTTCCCTTCTCGGAACCACGGACCAACGACACCAATCTTTGGCGGATTGAATCGCTCCAGCTCGTCTATGAACTTCTCCGTCCATCCGGTCGTCTCCATCACAGTGTCATCATTGACGCGGTAGTAGTAGTCCATGTTATCCATGTACGCCGCCATCATGGCGTCATTCTGTGCCCAGGCTGGCCGCCCTGAATGCTGGCACTCAACAAGATGCAAGCTGACATTCATATGAAGCCGGTAGCATTTTGGACTCGCCAACTGCCAACACATCAACATCACAGTAGTTTAACAGCAGTAGTCAGAAATTAGACATTGCAGACGCTAATTACAACATGTTACTGAATAACAAAAAAGCAACTGAACAACATGAACGTGTTACCATCTCACAGAATGTTCACAATTTAAGCACCAATCACAAAATAAATAGTCATTTTGTAAATATGAAGAAATGTGGAAATGTTCGACAGTTTGCAGCCCGACTCACAATTAGGACTCTCCGTACTGGCAATTAGCTAACCATCTCTCGTACTTCTCAAGTTTTAGGTCACCTTTATACCTTCGGAATAAATGAAGTTACAAACTTCAAATACAGTATACAGGTTAAACACAGAAAGTTCTAACCTAAGCACAACAAACTATTCCTCAAAGAAGGCAACATCAATCACAAAACCTTTTAAATTTTCGGATATGCAATTCATATTTGTCATATAGATTGATCATGGCAAAATGGCATGGTCAGAGTAATGCCATTTTTATTTTCATAAACAAGTGGCTGTAACTTGGATTTGGTATCAAATAGAAATCATGTAGTCATTTAAGTTATTTAAAATAATAAAATGCCATACCATGTAAAACATAGAACACATTAGCTAGGATTTGCTTACAGACAAATAGCAAATAAAATGTCAGCTAAAATTTCAACTGTTGTTGCAACCTATTTGAAGCACTGTTCAAAATTACAGGCAGTCACATAAACTACTCAGTAGTTCATTTGCAGTCACATGCGGTGTACGTCAAGGGGGGATTTTGTCTCCTATCTTGTTTAATGTGTACGTTGATGATTTGATTGTGCTTCTCCGTAACTCTGGCTATGGTTGCTATGT
>Ga0209780_1001939_pt1 | contig 14245 bp, 9 predicted proteins | sample WorMetexBAHAMAS2_FD_187384 | JGI IMG/M metagenome (GOLD analysis project Ga0209780, IMG submission 187384) | Marine gutless worms symbiont microbial communities from Max Planck institute for Marine Microbiology, Germany - Inanidrilus exumae... | ecosystem: Host-associated > Annelida > Digestive... | reverse complement strand
TTTCCATGTTATTAATTCTCAATTGAGTTGCAATCTAAAAATCCTATTTCTTTAAGAAATAGGATTTTTTAAATTTGTTCGCTTTTTCGGGTGTTTTGGAATCCAAAGCTAAAGCTTTTTGTTGTTTCGGGAATGAGGTGTCCCGTAGGGATCTTCCCGATACTCTATCGTCGGCAAAAGTTTTTTTTCAAAAAAAAAAACTTTTGCCGACGATATTATTTAGGTTTCGGGAAATCCGCTGCGCTTCAGTCACTAAACAATTAATTGAGTTGCAATCTAAAAATCCTATCCCTCAATACTTCGGGACAAGCTTTTTTAAGAAATAGGATTTTTTAAATTTGTTTGCTTTTTCGGGTGTTTTGGAATCCAAAGCTAAAGCTTTGGACTCCAAAATAGCTTAAAGACTAGTCGATTTCATCTGGATTGATTCCAAGTGTCCGCAACCGCTGGGCTAATTTTTCGGCTTTAGCGTGCGCTAATTCTTTTTGTTGTCGTTCTTGCTCAGCCTGAATTTGAGCTTTCTCGGCCTCAATTTGAGCTTGTTCGGCCTCAAGTTGAGATAGCTTGGCTTGTTGTTGAGCCCATCTCCTTCGTTGCTGCTCCAGTTTGGTCTGTTTTTCTGCCATTTTTCTTGCTTCAATTTCTTCAGAATAGGTGACTCTATATTCTTTGTGCTTAGGATCAAACATTCTTAGGATGCCATTTTCCAGACGTAATTGAAGTCCCATGCGAAAACTGGTCAAACCAAGTGCGCCATTTTCCATCCTTTCAAGGCTCATTTCCTGATAATTGCCATTTTCATCCAGCATTTGGCCATGTAATGCCGGGCGCAGATAGTCGCCAGTTGGGTCATATTGAAAATATTCCTGCACTCCTAAGCGTTGATAAAGCTTGGCTTTGTCCACTTGATCTTTTTTACGAGTGGTGTGCGAAGTGATTTCAATGACTACATCAGGTATTTTGCCTTCTTCCCATGTTTTGTAGATTCCTCGTTGATGTTTAGGGACACCAAAAACGACAAAAACATCGGGTGCCACTGACGCTTTTGGGTTGCCTTCCTCATAATAAATCAACAGATCGCCAGATACGTAGACATTGGAGTTGTCTTTGAAATAATATTTTAAAGCTTCTACCAAATAGGTAAGTGGATCACGTTGAAAATCGCTTTCTGCCATAGGTTCTCCGTCTGTGTCTGGATAGTCGATATCGTCTTCGATGGGTGCTAACGCTGTAGCTAGTTGCATATTGTTATCCTTCTTCTTCTTCGAACAAACAGTGCCATATCGTGCCGGAAAAATAGTATAGTAGTTCGTTCGTGAGAAATCCTATTTTAAAAAAAAATAGGATTTCTTTGAGTTGAGATTTGCTTTCCTATCCGGCGTTAGTCGGTGCCCGTTTTTGTCCCGCCTTTTCCATTTTATCCAGATATTCCTGCCACAATATCTCGTGGTTTTTACCGATATGATACAACCACTCCCAAGAATAAATGCCCGTGTCATGTCCGTCATCAAAATGCAGTTGTATTGCATAGGTGCCGACAGGTTCAATTTTGTCGATATTTACATCTGCCTTGCCAACTTGCAAGACTTCTTCACCGGGTCCATGTCCTCGCACTTCGGCTGAGGGAGAATAGACGCGCAAATATTCGCAGCTTAATTCGAAGTGTTCGCCATCGTCGAAAGTCAGCTCTAGGAGGCGGGACTTTTGATGTAGGTTAATTTCCTTTGGGATGGGCGTATTTTTACTCATGCGTTTGCCTTATAAGTTGTTAAGCGTTCGTAGTAGGCGATTTTTCGCCTTACTGACTAAAGAATATATTGGCTCAAATCTTCATTATCCACCAAATCAGCCAGGTGTTCATTGACATAATCAACATCAATCGTCACCGTCTCTCCACCCTTTTCGGGGGCATCAAAAGACACTTCTTCCACTAAACGCTCCATCACTGTATGCAAGCGCCTCGCGCCGATGTTCTCAGTACGCTCATTGACTTGCCAAGCCATCTCAGCAATCCGCTTAATGCTGTCCTCAGTAAAGTTAAGATTTAAGCCCTCTGTTTGCATCAAAGCTGTATATTGCTCCGTCAAACAAGCATCTGGCTCGGTTAAAATGCGAACAAAATCTTCCGCATTAAGCGCATCTAGCTCAACGCGAATCGGTAAACGGCCTTGTAATTCTGGAATTAAATCAGAGGGTTTGGCTAAGTGAAAGGCGCCAGAGGCGATAAACAAAACATGGTCTGTTTTCACCATTCCGTATTTTGTCGTTACGGTGCAGCCCTCAACTAGCGGCAACAAGTCACGTTGTACACCCTCACGCGATACATCGGCTCCACTGGTTTCTGAACGGTTGGTGACTTTGTCGATTTCGTCTAAGAACACAATACCATTTTGTTCAACACGCTCTATCGCTTGTGTTTTCAATTCTTCCTCATTAACCAATCGAGCGGCTTCTTCTTCATGTAGCAGTTTCATCGCTTCTTTAACACGCAATTTGCGGTTTCTGGTACGGGTTCCGGCCATATTTTGAAACATGCTTTGCAATTGGCTGGTCATCTCCTCCATGCCCGGCGGTGCCATGATTTCAACACCGACACGCGATTCATTCACGTCGATTTCAATTTCCTTGTCATCCAATTTGCCTTCACGCAACATTTTTCTAAACGTTTGTCGCGTTGCGGAAGGCTCTTCAGCCTCGGAGTCAAAGCGACTATTACCGTCTCGCGGCGGCGGTAATAGGGCATCTAATACTCGCTCTTCGGCAGCATCCATCGCCTCATTTTCGACTTTGCCCATGGCATTTTCGCGGTTCATTTTGACCGCCATATCGACCAAGTCTCGAATGATAGATTCTACATCACGACCAACATAACCGACTTCAGTAAATTTAGTCGCCTCAATTTTAATAAAGGGGGCATTGGCGAGCTTGGCTAGGCGCCGGGCAATTTCTGTTTTCCCCACGCCCGTTGGTCCGATCATCAGGATATTTTTGGGGGTAATTTCATTGCGTAAAATCGGTTCAATTTGCATGCGTCGCCAACGATTACGCAGTGCAATGGCTACTGCTCGTTTTGCGGCGGTTTGACCAATAATATGTTTATCCAATTCACGGACAATTTGTTTAGGTGTCATTTCTCTCATAGCCGGTTATTCTGTCGTTAGACTTTCAATGGTCAAATTACGATTGGTATAAATACAAATGTCGGCGGCAATATGTAATGCCTTTTCGACAATTTCAGTGGCACTCAAAGTGGTGTTATCCAGTAAGGCACGAGCGGCTGCCTGTGCATAGGGCCCACCTGAGCCTATTGCCATTAAACTTTCTTCTGGCTCTATTACATCACCTGTGCCAGATATAATCAAAGAGGCTTTTTTATCAGCCACCGTGAGTAGGGCCTCCAAGCGACGTAACATACGATCAGTACGCCAATCTTTAGCCAATTCAACGGCGGCGCGGGTTAAATGGCCTTGATGTTTTTCCAGTTTGGCTTCAAAACGCTCAAATAGGGTAAAGGCATCTGCCGTGCCTCCGGCAAAACCGGCGATGACTTTATTGTGATATAAACGCCGCACTTTGCGGGCATTATGTTTCATCACTGTATTGCCCAGTGAGACTTGTCCATCGCCGCCTATCACTACTTTTCCTTCACGGCGCACCGATAAAACGGTGGTACCTCGAAATTGTTCCACAGTTTGTTTTATCCTAATATATATAAATGAGTCTTTAGTTTGTCTATCAGATTTGCAGTCATTGTTGTGAATATTCAAGCGTATTTCCATCCTACACTACAATATAATGGCATTGCACCCTTTATGCGGCACGAGATGGCACCATCCTTTTAATCGGGTTTTTGCTTGAGCTTTTTGAGGTAAGCTTCAATTTCAATCGGGTTAAGGCCAGCTAATCTGTCTTCCGGGTTAAGGCCAGCTAATCTGTCTTCCGGGTTAAGGCCAGCTAATCTGTCTTCCGGGTTAAGGCCAACTAATCTGTCTTCCACCTTAAACTGGCTCATAATCTTTTCCGTCTCGAAATGATTCAACACTTCTTCTATCGTTAAACCGGAAAGATACACTTGTCCCCACATCTTACCCATTTCAGTAATCTCTTCCGGTGTAAGTTCAACATTCATAAGATCGTCTCCTTTTAGAGCAAACCAAAAATCCCATAACCCAGCTATAAACCATTTTAACTGGGTAGTCATAGATTGCCAACGATAACGTTTCACAGTGTTAAACGCACGGCGTTTTTCTTGTAAGCGGCTGGCAAAACATTTAATAAACGCATTCTGTGGTTGATTTGATAACTCATTCAAAGACAGCAACACTATCTGGTTTAAAACCTCGTATCTACTACGGTACACACCTTGAAGCTCAGTGTTTTCATAACCCAATTTCTCTAGCGTCTCTGTTCTCGGTTTTTTTGCACTCAGCAAAAAGGATTGTACTTCTGTACCGCTCAATAAATTATGTTGTTTATAAAAAAAATCATACCCTAATGCTTGTTGAACCGCCTTCGCATTAAACGATTCTGTGTATTTAAATTCCAACAGAATATGATTGGCTCGACTATTTCTAATACCATCTGGCAAAAAGGAAAGTTGCTCCGCTGTCCATTGAGCCGTCTCTCGCCTAAGCAATAGTATATCCGCCTTTGGCGATTCGCTCATAACCGGCAAATTGGGATAAACCAATATACCGACTGGTGAAAGCAAATCTTTCAATAATTTTCCCAGCAACTGATGCCACAAGGTTTTTGAAGATTCTTGATTGTTTTCTGTCACAATAATATAAATTGTTGTTCAAGATGTTTACGATTATGGGGCTTATCTATGAAGCTTCCGGTATTTTAAAGCTAAAGCGATTTGAAAATTGGCTTAATTTTATTAACAAACGGCTTAAGCTGTTTGTTGATTGTATATATATTAATTGTAGGATGGAATAGAGCCGTGTCGTGCTGTGCAAAGCTGCTTTACACGAAATAGCATCTACATTGTCTTTTTATACCCATTTTTCAAATCGCCTTAAAAAATACACCCGCTCCGTAAGTACGGCGGATTGGCTCGGAGTCCAAAATTTATTTTGGACGAGCCGGCACGAAAAATAGCAACAATTTAAAAATCCTATTTCTTCAAGAAATAGGATTTTTTTAATGGCATTATATTGGAGTCCAAAATTTATTTTGGACGAGCCGCATGAAATGGTAAAATCAATAAAATCATTAGATAAACAATCGAGGTACTTATGCACGGCGGCACCGCACTTTCCCCCTTTCGTCATGAAAAATTACTCAAAATAGCACAAACATATCTGCCTTTTTTAAGCAGTCTTAAAACACAATACCTTTATTTTATTGACAGTTCCCGCCCCCTGTCACCAAGCGAAGAGGCTCGACTACGTGCCCTACTGCCTGATGTCACCAGTGCGAATTTTACACTAGAACAATATAAATATATATTGGTCATCCCCCGCCCTGGCACCATCTCACCTTGGTCAACTAAAGCCACTGATATTGTCTCTGTTTGTGGCTTGTCGTCCATAAAACGATTGGAACGAGGAATCCTCTGGTACTTCACTCCCGCCCTCGATAAATTACAGATAACTCAACTCAGTGCCCTCATTCATGATCGCATGACGGAAGTGGTATTATCAAATATTAAACAAGCTGATTCGCTTTTCAGTCAAGCTGCCCCACGCAAGCTGCGGATAATTAATATTTTAGACCAAGGAAAACAAGCACTTATCGAGGCTAATCAAGAGCAAGGCTTGGCATTGTCTGAGGAGGAAATTGACTATTTGGCGACTAATTTTAAAGCATTGCAACGCAATCCCACTGATGTTGAGCTTATGATGTTTGCTCAAGCCAATTCGGAGCATTGTCGGCATAAAATTTTTAATGCCGAATGGATAATTGATGGGCAGGCACAAGATAAGTCACTGTTTCAAATGATACGCTTTAGCCATCAACAACACCCAGGGACCGTCATTTCCGCCTATCACGACAATGCCGCCGTGATGAAAGGTTTTAATGAAGACGCTGCGATTTTGATGAAGGTGGAAACTCATAACCATCCAACTGCGATTTCTCCCTTTCCTGGTGCTGCCACTGGTGCCGGCGGAGAAATTCGTGACGAGGGTGCTACTGGGCGTGGTGCTAAACCGAAAGCAGGTTTAACTGGCTTTTCAGTTTCACATTTGCGTATTCCTGACGCACCACAGGCTTGGGAAACTCCCTACGATTCCCCTTCTCGCATGGCAACTGCACTACAAATCATGCTAGAAGCCCCGATAGGTGCTAGTGCTTTTAATAATGAATTTGGTCGCCCAGCAATATGTGGTTATTTTCGTAGTTTTGAGTTTGAAATGAATGGGCGGCGGCGCGGCTATCATAAGCCCATTATGTTGGCTGGCGGTATGGGCAATATTCGACCACAGCATGTCCAGAAACAAAAAATACCGCCTGGGAGTTTATTAATAGTATTAGGTGGTCCAGCTATGTTAATTGGATTAGGGGGTGGGGCTGCCTCCTCAATGGCAGTCGGGCATAGTAGTGAAGATTTAGATTTTGCCTCGGTACAGCGCGGCAATCCAGAAATGCAGCGGCGCTGTCAAGAGGTGATAGATGCCTGCTGGCGCATGGGGGCAGATAATCCGATAATATCTATACATGATGTTGGTGCTGGTGGATTGTCCAACGCTTTGCCAGAACTGGTCAACGATAGCGGCTGCGGGGGACGATTTAATTTGGGTGCGATTCCCACCGCTGATCCAAGTTTGTCGCCGATGGAAATTTGGTGCAATGAGGCTCAAGAGCGTTATGTGTTGGGGATTGCTAAACAAAATTTGCCGCAATTTCAAGCATTATGTGAGCGGGAACGTTGTCCCTATGCTGTGGTTGGAGAAACAACTAGGGCGCGGGATTTGCGGCTGGTTGATGATAATAATACTTGTTTGATTGATATGCCATTGTCGGTATTATTGGGGAAACCGCCTAAAATGCGCCGCGAAGTTGAGCGTCAAAAAATATTTTCTAAGTCCGAAAATTTAGGGGATATTTCGATTAAAGAGGCAGCCTTACGAGTTCTACATTTGCCGACAGTTGCCAGTAAAAATTTCTTAATTACCATCGGTGATCGCAGCGTAGGCGGACTGGTTGTGCGCGACCAAATGGTTGGTCCCTGGCAAGTCCCCGTTGCTGATTGCGCTGTTACGGCAAGCAACTATGGCAGCGTCACTGGTGAAGCCATGGCAATTGGAGAACGGAGTCCGTTGGCGTTACTTAATGCTCCCGCTTCTGGGCGCATGGCAATCGGTGAAGCTTTGACGAATATTGCCGCTGCTGATATAAAAGATTTCGGTGACATCGTTTTGTCGGCTAATTGGATGGCAGCCTGTGGGCAGCCCGGCGAAGATGCGGCTTTGTTTGATACTGTAAAAGCTGTTGCTATGGAATTGTGTCCAGCGCTGGGTATCAGCATTCCCGTGGGTAAGGATTCACTTTCCATGCACGCAGCCTGGAATGATAAGTCAGTCACTGCTCCCTTATCTCTGATAATTTCCGCATTTGCGCGAGTGTCAAATATTCGCCGCAGCCTCACGCCACAAGTGCGGGGCGAGGATACGGTATTATTGTTGATAGATTTGGGGAAAGCTAAAAATCGCTTAGGCGGTTCAGCCTTGGTACAGGTTTATAATCAATTGGGTGACACGACACCAGATGTTGATAATCCAAAGGATTTAAAAGATTTTTTTAATGCCATCCAATGCTTAAATCGACAGGGCAAAATAGTGGCATACCATGATCGTTCTGATGGTGGTTTATTTGCCACGGTTTGTGAAATGGCTTTTGCTGGTCATATTGGCTTAGATATTCATTTAGATTCTTTGGGAGGAAACTTGTTTGCGAGTCTGTTTAATGAGGAATTGGGTGCTGTTGTCGAAGTTAAAAGCAGCGATGTTGCCAGTGTACAAACATATTTTGAACAACATACTGATTTGATTGAACATGTTCATTTATTAGGCAGAGCCAATAATAAGGATACGCTGAGTTTTTATCAAAACCAATTTTCCATTTTAACTTTTTCGCGTAGTACACTGCAAGGTGCTTGGAGCGAAACCAGTTATCAGATGCAACGTCTCCGCGATAATCCGCAATGTGCCCAACAAGAATATGATGCGTTGTTAGATAACAACGATCCTGGCTTATCTGTGCATTGTACATTTGAATTAAAAAGCCCCCCTAATTTGGGGGGTAGACGACCACGTATTGCGATTCTTCGTACACAAGGGGTGAATGGTCAATTAGAAATGGCGGCAGCATTTGATCGGGCAGGATTTTCCAGTGTCGATGTCCATACCAATGATATTTTAAGTGGACGAGTCAGCCTCAAAGATTTTCAAGGTTTAGCGGCTTGTGGCGGATTTTCCTACGGAGACGTGTTGGGTGCTGGTGGTGGTTGGGCAAAGTCTATTTTGTTTAATCCGCGTGCTTATGACGAATTTTCGGCCTTTTTTCATCGAGAGGATACTTTTGCATTGGGGGTGTGTAATGGTTGTCAAATGATGGTACAATTACGCGATTTGATCCCGGGTGCCGCCCATTGGCCAAATTTTGTGCGTAATCAATCTGAACAATTTGAAGCCCGTTTGCTCATGGTAGAGGTGACAGATTCTCCGTCGATCTTTTTTCAAGGCATGGCGGGTTCACGTTTGCCTATTGTAGTTTCACATGGCGAAGGGCGGGCGCAGTCGGTTGTTGAGAGTGGGTTGGTGGCGTTACGTTATATAGATAATTATGGTGAAGTGGCGCAATCTTATCCAGCTAATCCTAATGGTTCACCGTTAGGCATAACTGGACTGACAACGCCGGATGGTCGCTTTACAGTTATGATGCCACATCCTGAAAGGCTTTTTTTGAGTCACCAATATGCCTGGTTGGCTGATGATTGGTGTGCGGAAGAAGGTCCTTGGATGCAAATTTTTTGGAATGCGCGTTGCTGGCTGGGTTGATAAAATTCGATGTTCAAGTTTTTGTCGCTATGGTGAGTACAACTAATGCTAAACAACGAATAAAACCTTCAACACTGTCTTGTTAACTACGCAGAGCTAAGTTCATCTTGAAGATTTTCATTCGTTGTTGAACATTCGTTGTACTCAACACCGCGACAAAAAAAACTTGAACATCGAGTAAAAAAAATTATTATTTTGGCGATTTTTATGATAAAGTTTATCTTAATTAATCACATCAACTTGGTAGTGTATTTCTGCCAACGATGAATATTTGCCAGACTTATAGCTTTTCAGGAAAATCTTTTCAAGCTAAACAACATCGGATGTTTTTGGCTAAAATATTTATCTGAAATACTATATTTTAAGCAAGCGGCTTCTTGGTAATTCCCCGTCGGTTTGCTATGAACCGTCGCTACTCTGTAGAATATAACCCCTTGCTTTTTTTCATGAGGGTGGTGGGGGCGGTACCCAGAATATTTTTTTTTGATGAATAGTTTGTATGAGGTAATAATAATGACGAAATTTTCTCTGATACTGATAGTTGCGGTTGTATGCAATACTGCATTAGCAGTAGGCGATAAAGGGGTTCCGATGGGTCCTTTTCAAGTCATTCCTGAAATAGAAGTGACTTTAAAACATGATAGCAATGTGACACTCGCAGATGGCACAAATCGGGAAGAAATAGATTCATTTGTGACCGTACTCCGTCCCCAAGTCGCATTCATAATGCGGCAACGCGCTCAAACCTACTCGGTGATTTTAGGCGCCGAGGCAGGATTTTACGCCGACAGTTCAGATGATGATTATACTGATTTTTTTGCAAAAGGGAATGCAAGATGGCGGCTCTCCCGCTCGGCGGACTTATCTGTGGGCGCTCATTACATGAGAGGGCATGATCAACGCGGTAGTACCGATCGTGGTATTTCAACTGAGCCTGATACATGGGATGAATTTGGTGTCAATGGCTTGTTCCAATATGGGACGCAAGATAGAATTGGCTTTGATGCTGAAGTCGGATATAGAACTCGATCTTACGATGATTTTTTTCGTGAGGAAAAATTGGATGACCAGGATCATACGGATATAGCAGGTAGAGTGTATTATCGAGTCCAACCTAAAACCCGTTTGTTCCTTGAAGCTCGTTACAGCATGACAGAATATCAAGAACACTTTGGTACGGACAACTTGCAGCGAGCCGACAGTGATGTATCCAATTATTCTGTAGGCGCAGTCTGGACTGCGACTGGAAAAACAAAGGGAACTGCTCAAGTGGGGTATTTGAAGAGGGAATTTGATTCAAATGCAAGCGATGCCAGATTTGAAGATTTTGACGGTACTAGTTGGAAAGTGGCTATCGAGTGGAAACCGATGTCTCGTTCAATTATAGATTTTTCCACCAGTAGATATACCGCTGATACCACAGGTATCCAGGCGGGGGGAGTACAGGATACACAAGATTTTTCAGTGAATTGGAGGCATAACTGGAGACCACGTATATCTACGATGGTGGGTCTGTATTATGCTAATACTGATTATCCAGGTGGCACCAGAGGACTCATAGGATTGGATGAACGCTCAGATGATCTTATTAACTTTGATCTTGGAATCAGTTATCAATTTATCAAATGGGCTAGTATCACAGCCGGCGCGAGCTTTACAGAAAGAGATTCAAATATTGACTCCGACGATTATGATCGGAGCGTCTACTATCTCACACTTAAGGCTGCTCTTAAGTGATCTTAAACGAACTACTATCCAGTTTTAGATTTTCTTTCAAAGCTATTGTAGGGTGTGTTTTGCTGAAGGAAACACACGCTACATTGCTCGGTAGCTCAAGTGTTAAGAAGCGGATAGAATCTATATAAACAATTGTGGAGAATCATTGATGAAGCCGAAATATAACATTTGGTTTTTAACATTACTTGTTGCGTTGATAACCGGTTGTTCTTCCATACCAGACCAAGATCAAACTGAATCATTGTATAATGAAGAAGAACTAGGGTTTAACGAAGTTCAAATCAGTGATCAAACCGAAAAAACAATTGATACAACAAGCCCAGAAGATATCCCAGGGGAACCTACCGCCGAACTACCTGAAAACATAGACCCAGAGCTAAATCCTGATACAATATTATCAAGCTACCGGTTGGGCAAGGGAGACAATATAAGTATAAAAGTCTTTGGGGAACCTGATTTTAGTGTAACAGCTAACGTAAGTAAAGAAGGTAGCATTTCTTATCCCTTTTTAGGAGAAATAGAGCTTGCAGGTTTAACCGTCAATCAAATAGAACGAAAAATTACTTCAGGTCTCAAGGGCGACTACCTGATAGATCCCAAAGTGACGGTCACGGTGTTGGAATATCGACAACTGTTTGTGAGAGGGGAAGTCAAATCACCCGGCGGTTATGCGTTTGAACCCGGCATGACAGTTGAGAAAGCCATTTCTTTGGCGGGGGGGTTCGCGGAAACTGCCTCACGCGATGAAATTTTCGTCACCCGTGACGGAGATAAAACAAGGACGCCGGCTACACTTGAAACTTATATTGGTCCAGGGGACATGGTTAGAGTCAAGAAACACAAAAAATTTTATGTCCGTGGCGAAGTTAGAAGCCCAGGCAGCTATGAATATATTCGAGGAATGACGGTTGAAAAAGCCATTTCAATCGCAGGTGGCTTGGGTGAATATGCTACCGGCTGGAGTAAAATTTATATTATCCGTGATAGAGACGAAACGCAAACACGGACTCGTGTAGAATTAAATTCGCCAGTATATCCTGGGGATATTATCAAGGTTGAAGAAAGCACTTTCTAATTCAGGAAAAAAAAGGATGCAAAAACCAGAACCTGTAGACAATGAGCTGCAATTGACGAGCCGCCGAAGCGATGAAGATGAAATTGATCTACGAGTTTTTTGGCATATTTTCATTAAACACAAGTGGACCATTTTTATACTCACCTTACTGATTGGGATATTGACGACTTTAGTGGTATTTTCACTACAGCCAATCTACCGGTCAACAGCAGTGTTGCTTATAGAAGCTGACAAAGCTAAGGTGATTTCCATTGAAGAAATTTATGGCATCGATTCCTTCGGAAAGGAATATTACCAAACACAATTACAGATACTAAAATCTTGGACTTTAGTGGAGAAGGTTGTCAAAAAACTCAACTTAGTTTCTCATCCTATTTATAATCAAAAAAAAGAAGAAAGCTTATTGCGTAAATGGCTTCCAAGTTCGTGGTTCTCACCAGAAAAGCCAGTAACAGCCGAAAAAAAACGTGATGCAATCATTGCTACTCTGAGAGAACAATTAACTATTACGCCAATCCGGCTCAGTCGATTGGTGACAATTAGCTGTGATTCTCCTGATAAACAATTGGCCGCTCAGGTGCCGAATACTTTGGTTGATCTCTATATTGAAAGCGATATGGAAGCAAAACTGGAAATGACTAATAAAGCGGCTTCCTGGTTGACAGAACGTGTAGAGGGATTGCGTCAAAATCTGAGCAACTCTGAGACAAACCTCCAAGAATATATGGAGCGTAAAAATCTTATCAATGTTGAGGGTGTCAAAAGTGTTGCCAAAAAACAGATTGAAGAAACTGCTTCTAATCTGGTTAAAGCGAACCAGGAATTTGCCCGAGCGAATAGCGTGTATCGGCAAGTAAAAGCTCTCAGGGGGCAAGGTAGCGAAGCTTATGAATCTATTCCAGCCGTTCTCAATAATGGCTTGGTACAGAATCTAAAACAAGCAGAACTGGAGGCTGAAAGAGAAGTATCTGAACTATCAGAGCGTTATGGGCAAAGACATCCTAAGATTATTGCCGCCCGTTCTGATCTCGAAAAAGCAAAAGTCAATACAGCCAGACAAATTCAGCGGGTGGTAGAAGGTATTACCAAAGAATATGAGGTGGCACTCGCCAATGTGAAGGCGCTAGAACGAGTGCTTGACGAAAATAAACAAAAAATCAAAGAGCTTAACAGAAAAGAATATGAGTTAAAAAAACTGGAAAGAGATGTAGCAGTTAATCGTCAACTGTATAACATGTTTCTGACTCGCTTTAAGGAGACTGATGCCTCGCAAGATGTACAAACATTGCAATCAACAATTGGGCGACTCGTTGATCGAGCTTTAGTCAGCAACTCGCCCTATAAACCTAAAAATAAAATGATTGTAACTATCAGTTTGCTATTAGGTTTTCTCTTTTCGACCATGTTAGCGTTTAGCTTGGAATATCTTGATAACACCGTCAAAGATGGAGAAGATGTTGAACAGAAATTGGGATTGCCTATGTTAGGCAGCTTGCCGAAACTTAAAGTGGGTAATACCGATGAATTTGAACCCCTGTGGAAGTTTTTAAAAGAGCCTAAAACCGCATTTTCGGAATCGGTTCGCACACTCCGTACCGGTGTGATTTTATCTTGCCTTAATAGCGAGCAAAAGATATTTGTTGTGACCTCGTCTGTGCCTGGTGAGGGAAAAACAACTTTTTCGACCAATCAAGCATTTGCTTTAGGGCAAATGGAAAAAACCTTGTTGATTGATGCTGATATGCGTAGACCCAGTATAGGCAAGGCATTCGGATTTACCAAAGAACCCGGGTTAGCTGAACTAGTGGCAGGAACGCGGAAACTTAAACTTGATGAATGTATTCATCATCTAGGCGAAGACCAAAAAGTGAATCTTGATATTATTCCCAGCGGAAAGGTGCCATCTAATCCTTTAGAATTGCTTTCCTCTCCGAGCTTTAAAACTTTGTTGTTAGAAAAGTTATCCAAAGAATATACGTATATTGTTATCGACACCGCCCCTACAATGTTGGTCAGTGATGCCTTGATACTTGCCAAACTAGCCACTAAGGTACTCTATGTGGTTAAGGCTGATGCTACCCCTCATCAAGTGGTGCTAGAGAACCTGAAACGTCTGCGCCGTGTCGATGCCCCTGTGGATAGTATAGTTTTAAACCAGGTACAGACTCATAAGCCCTCTAAATATTACTACTACGGTAAATATGGCTATTATAAAAATTATTATAAGAGCTATTATGGTGGTGGACATGGGTACTACAGTAGCGACAGTTGACATTTAAAACCAAAAACACTAACATGACCAAAAACACCAAATGGTATTTTTGGTTATGTATAAATCAACTGGCTTTTTAGCTAAAGAATATTCTGTCACAAATGAAACTATCCTGAACTGGATAAAGGAGGGAAAGTTTGAGAAAGTCAAAAAAAC
>Ga0209780_1001938_pt1 | contig 14246 bp, 8 predicted proteins | sample WorMetexBAHAMAS2_FD_187384 | JGI IMG/M metagenome (GOLD analysis project Ga0209780, IMG submission 187384) | Marine gutless worms symbiont microbial communities from Max Planck institute for Marine Microbiology, Germany - Inanidrilus exumae... | ecosystem: Host-associated > Annelida > Digestive... | reverse complement strand
ACCCGATTATATATTCCGAGTTTCATCGAAATCCTTTCAGGGGTTTCGGAGCCCCGGGGGGTCAAAATTTGGCCTTTCCCATTACTTTGGCTAGTCGCTTTTACAACAGCTTGTACTACCGTACAAATCGGATTATTATTATTATTATGTGCATGTAGTGACATGGAAGAGTTGTGCTGAAGCTTCTGCTATAGCAAAACTTTATATTTATTGGAACAGTTTGCTTTGAGTAGCCAACTGCACCACAGAGAACGTGAACATGGAATCATTGAAATTGACTGATAAGGTCCGCCAGGATGTGCACACAGTGAGCACTTTCCGTATTCAGTGAGATCGCAACAAGTTAATTCTAGAATGTTGGAATGAATGTAGGTGAAGTGTTAAAAGTGTGATTTGTGGTAATGTTGTCAGGTTGATAGATACATACTGCACCAGTTGTTAGTTAACTATGTTCCGTTTTTGTGCAGGAAATTATGAAGAAGGTTTTTCAATGATGTCTGAGGGTACGTGGCTGTGATACTGTTGTGTTACAACTACGTAGTGATATTTAGTATTGAGGCAGTGATTGCTAAACACCTGAATTCATTTGTTGGTTATTTATATGATACGATACAATATATTTACGTGTGCTCAAAAGCTGACGGGAGGGCCACCTTAATCTAGCACACAGCACCAAAAATCAAAAAATAAGGAAAAACAAAAAACAGCTTCATACTCTTCATAACTCATTGAATATTACGTGTCAGTAGATGTTGTTGTTTGGTGCTTATAGCAAAAATTGACTATAGTTGAATGTTGGAGTGGAATACAGTACACTGTGAACTAGTGATGTCAGTATAATGCTACCTTAAAGGTGCGATATGACCTGAATTGTGTTGAAAGTGCCGTTATACCTTAACCAACCAACTGAACTAGGGATGTTAAATTCTTTTTTTAAAATTTGAAATTTATGTGTATGTTGTAATGTTTTCTGCTACAAGCGTGCTGTTGAGTACTGGTGGAATAAGTAGACGTTTATAGTGTTACTCTACGAAGGCATAAAGTTATTTAACTGTACTTTTCAAAAAGCTAAGCTGTACGACACAAAGATCAATTCAGCTGTGTGTGTGTCTGTAATTGTGCTGTTTTGTGATAAATACGTAAGTGGATTGAGATGATGTTTGGTTTGAAGGTTACCACAGAGAATGGCCACTTTATTATGTCGACTCTTCGACAGAGTCAACCTAATAAAGCTGGTCTCAAATATCCGTCTGTACATGTGTACGTAGTAGGTACATACGTCTGTCCACAATACGTTCCTTTGATTTTAATGACATTTGGCATGTAGGTAGAGGTCGATGATTGATGCACGTTGGTATGCAGTATGACCTGATCCAAGGTTAAGGTCACGAGCCCTTCAAAGTTGGAAATACAGCCGTTTTCAAAAGCTATCTCCTCCACTATTTACAACTGGAGCTAGCAACTGATCACGGATTCTTAAACTACGGCACAATATCTAAATTTGATTGGGCCGGATTTTTGATATTCAGCCGTAGTTTTGTGCCGTGTGACTTTGAAGTTGGCACTAACGTCAGTTGCGAAGAGTCAAAAGTCAGTCCCCATACGGATCTAAATTTTATTTTATTAGATGAGGTCTGGATCCGCCCATAGAAAAGGAGACCTGCCTACATCCATAGAATTGGCAAAAAGCCCATGTGTGTGTAAAATCTACAACTGCAAGCTCATGTCTGTAGAAAATGTTTGGCTCTCAACACACCATGGGTGGCCATCCCAACAGCTGTTGCTGAGCTCTTGTTTGTTATGCAGCATAGATGTTGTGTGAACGTAGGTTTACAAGGTGACATGGACAAGACGTCAGCCATGCATCGGTCAGTGCTTACATGCTTTTTATCTTGGCCGTACTCAATTTACATGAAACGTGCTAGCATCTTGCCCTAGTCCAGATGCAGTAGTTGACACGATGCAGTAGTTGCTACCAGCAAGGGCATGCGGACAGTAAAATTTTGCTGCAACCATATCTTCGAGTTCTTAACTTGGGTGCTGGCTAAAACACGTTGTCGTGTTAATGGCTGTGAAATGGTTGTGTAGTAGAAGAATTTACATGGGCAGTAAGGTGCTATGCATGATGACCGATGTTGCATGGTGGCTTAGCGGTAGGGCGTTGGACTTGCGATTTAAAGGTCGTGGGTTCAATTGCCGGCCAGTCCGCTTTCACGTAACATAGGTCAACTCAGCCTTGCATTTTTCTGGGGTCACTAAATCGAGTACCTGCTTTGGCTGGAGATAAAGGTGGGATTCTCACCACTGCCGGGTTGCAGGTAACATTGTGTGATCCCATATGGCATGTGAGTTTCCCATAGCGGTGAAAGCTAAGTTGATGCTAACTACTATACACTGTTTACTTTACTTTTTACTGATGTCACTTTGCAGCAACTTTGCCTGCTCTCGTTATCCAGTGAACCACCATTCTGCACATGCACGGCCACTGCAAGTACTCATTGTGTCTATCCACAGAAGGTGGCCAGGCTGAGTTAGCCTGAGTTGCCAGTTAAATTCACATGCACTGCAGACATTCAGCTGTTTGGTACTAACCCGGCCGGATGTGGAGCTGTTTCTGATGTGATCAAAGTTGCTGCCACTAATTTGTGGAACGGATAAAGTCCTTGGAGAAGAAGAGCAACACAATGTGACATTTGTAAGTTGGTGACATAGGTCCTCAGACAGCTCAGACCTACTGATAATGCAGTTGTTTGTAGGAACTTCAATGACCACATTATCTCACTGTTATGAAAAAATATGGAACTGTAATTTGCATCATTATCATAGTATGTTTTATGAGACTACATATATACAGACAGCTGTGTATATGTGTGTGTGCCAGTGATGACAAATCTAAGGAGAACCCAGAATGCACAGGTTCGGGATGCGAGGAGGAAGTGGTAATCATGCAATTTGTTTTATATGTCTTAAACAAAAGTATGTTGTCTGGTTTTTAGCTGACTGTGGTAATGGTTCAGCTTATCCTGTGGCTTGTTTGTGTGTTTGTAACGTTGGCATATTGTGGCTAAACATATAAACCAATCGAGCTGATTTGAGCCGGTTTCTTTCCAGTATAAGGGTTATAGCTCAGCAGCTAAGCTGTTGATAATGTAGTTTTCGTTCCCTTTTACGATAAAAGCTGGGCAAAGTTCAGCACAGAATGACAAAGTTGGGAAAATGGTAAAAATATTTTTTTTCGCTTATCATGACCGACAGATACCGAATCTGATGAAATTTGACAGGTAAGTGTAGACCGTGGGTCTAATCTAGCATGTCAGATTTTGCCCGGAACGGTCCAGGGTTGTCGATATAGCAGCCACCAAAATTGTCCAAAATCGGTCATATTTGCATGGTTATGTGTGGTTATATGTTATTGTATCGGCCAATCACGATGAAATTTGGCATGAAAGTGTGCACCGCTGGCCCGCACTTGCGTGCAAAATTTGACACAGATTGAGGAAGGAAGGTGGAAACAGGAGCACCAAAAATAAAAATTTTGTAAAAAAATGATTTTGGTAAAAATTGCGGGTTTCACTGGTTTTTAGGACTTCCCTCCTCTTACCCTCTACCTTCCGTTTTTATCCTTCCTTTTTCTGTACTCCCTCCCTTGCCCTTTCTGGGTCTCGTCCTCTCATGTCCCCTTCCCTCACTTTCTCTGTTCCGTCCTTTACCTATTTTCACTTCTGTCCGCCGCCCTTATCTTTCCTTTCCTGCCCTTTCCCATTTCTCTTCTTCCCCATCCCCGCCTTGACCTCCCCTTTTGCATCAGCAGTGGTATAATACACGTGCTGCCAGTATTGGAGCAGCCCGGCGATACTTAGGTTTTCTAGTTTTATGATGCAAAAGATCTCTACAAAATTCGTATGGGATCAGCCCCAACGGGGATGCATAGTGCAGGTGTGGTAGGTAAAAACAAAACTGCGTTTTACAAGTGTTTGAGAAGTCTTCGACTCAGATGCCTTAACGCAGAAAATGTGTATCCATTCGCCATGGTGGTCCTCGTGCATGATGGCGGAGTAATATGCCGTGTCATCAACAGCGTTGGTAGTAGTCGACAATAGTTGATCACAGTTGCGTTCCAGTTGACATCTACAAGATTGGTTCTATGTAAGTCTGTTGATGTCTTCCGTGGCACTGCTTGCTTGCTGTAAGATAGTTGTGCATAGTGCAAAGATGTGTGTACAACACTATGCAGGTAGCGGTATAAAACAGTTGCTGAAAGTGCATCTCAGGCTGACATGCGATCTGTTTGCATTATTCATACAACAGTAGGCCAATATTTCAACTGATGCAGAGCGTCAGCAGAGCCTCTTATGTACTTAATTAGGATGTTATTATTATATACTGGCAAGCATGATGTTAATTTTGATAAGCAAATTTGTGAACATATAAAAACTAATTAATTTTAAAAATTAATATTTTATACGATTAAAAGAAATATTCCAGTAGCCCCATATCATATTATTCTCAGGTCATGTGTCATGTTGGTCTACATGTGTGCCTAAAATTGTGATTATATCATCAGAAGGAACAATTGTATGCTAAGCTGCTGAGCTATTACCACTTTAGATGGATACTTTGTACTAGAAGATGCCATGGTGCTCCACAGTTGCCCATAGAAAGGGAGACCTTCGTAGAGGTGTGATGTTGGACTTTATAGCTTCCATATAGGTTCCACTGTGTGTCGCTGCATGATTACATCATTCCAGTACGCTTTACTGTGCCATGGTTGTCCATGCCAGCAGTTTCTGGGCTTTTGTTCACCATCTGTTTAATGACGGTCAGTATTGCTGTTAAGAGTTGTGCAGTGCTGGTTGCTGAAGTTGAACCTGTAATTCGTTGCTGTAGCCACGGTACATCACAATGGCAACGGCTAAGAGTGTGTTTGAACGAGCTCCTACGTCGGAAACGTCGCCGAAGCTGTCAAAGAAAGCTTCGAAATGGGATAAGCCGAAGCTAGTTCCTCCACCTGCAGTGAACCGTGACGCTGAGAACACGGAGGCTTCAGCTGATTCTGAGCTTCCGCCTCCAGCTTATACCAAGAACATGCTTGCCAAGTTTCAGTCAATGCAGCAGCTTGATGGGCCGCTGATCATGGATTCACAGGTCCAGAGTTCTAAACCTAAGAAGGTACATATATCGCTCAACAGCCCTAATATAAACCTAAGTCGTTGGCTAATTTGCTCTTAGCTGTAATGTACACAACCTCTACATGATTTTTGTGTTTCAGTTGTTAAAAATTACATAATGTGGATAATGTTAACACATATTGATTTAAACCTGATTCATTAGTTTCTGTCATTTCTTTCATAAGCACAGCATTTCACAAATTTTCAGCCTTTTATAACAGCTCCTTTGTATGGTCTAGTTATATACTGATAGCAATGCTTGCTGATGCAGTCTTCTGATGTTTAATGTGTTAGTGTTGAAACTTGCCTTTAGTGGTTCAACAGCCTGTAAAATTGCTGCTTAAGCATCTGCACAGGTGTTCAGGAGGATTTGGTGAATTGCGATGGATGAACCTGGAAAATGTAAACGGTTTTGGGTGTAAACAGTATTAAATTTGTCGTGTGATATTGTGCAGATGGGGGAGGATGAGTTGTCAGCTGACACAGCATCTCCTTCGCCGGATGCTGGTGATCATACTGCAGATGGCGATGCAGGTGATGATACTATGGAACCAGATGATGGTGCTGAAGAGGCGCCAGCTTGCGTGGTGTCAGAAAGTGAGGATCCTGAAGTGGAAAATGGTGATGCTGACCTGCATGTGAGTGTGGAAGACACCAGTGAGCAGGTAGCTGATGAAAGTGAAAGCAATAAACAAGAATGTCTCATCAGCTTTGATGATGACGACGCAGAATTGGCTGGTCCGGCAGCAGACTGCGATGTTGAGAAATGTGAGGACAATGTTCTGTCCGACTCTCCGTCTCAGGATTTGGCTGATGTAAATGCTGTGGTCTTGGAAGATGACGTCGGCGTCCAGCAGTTGAGCATTGGAGATATGTAACAGCATAGCGTGGCCTATGTGCAGTAAGGTCAGCAAGATGTCTGCTGTATTAATCCACATGAAGTGGATTGTGGCTGATTTTATATAGATTAATTTTTGGTTGATATTTGGCTTGTATGTAGCACGTATCATGTGCACTGCATTGCAAACACGTCAAGCAGTATTATCCGTTGTCAAAATGTTTGCCATACTTTTGTTTGGCTGTATGACACAATATGTGTGTTCGGATTATGTGTGAACTAGGATTAGTTTTGTTGCTCTTTATCATCAACTTAGCTTCAGAGTGTTTACCAACTCGGTTTTGTGTGACCAAGTAGCAGCCTTTGTTGTTCAGGAAAAGGACGCCATTTGTTTTCTTGCATAACTCCTAGCAAAGTCAACCAATTTGAGTCAAAAGTTCATTCAGACAGTATTGCTGGAAAATAGTGATTGTTGACACTTGAAACTAACTGGTCCAATGGTTTTATCTTGCTTCTTATATGAACAAGTGATGGACGTCAGTGTAAGTTGTAGCTGTTGTTGGGATTAACTGTTCAATATGAACAGTTCATTAAATTGTTGCTCCTTGTGGTCCCGGGGCTGTAATTAAGTGGGTAAGTGTCTAAGTAAGTAAGTAAGTAAGTAAGTGACAAATTTATGAAGTACCAAAACCAGAATAGGCCCTCTCCATTTCCAGGCTGGATATCGCAGGAGTTGACTAAACCTGGCTTTAGTTTTTTGGGTTAATTTTATGTTGCAGTATATTTAGTTATGGATGCATATTTCCTTTTGTTGTTTGTTTCAGTTCCTCAGTACTAAGCCAAGAGATTGGCTGGGAAGAACATCTCCGAAATGACCTATTTTGCGTCGAGTGTGACGTAAAAACAGCTGAATCAATCATTAAACTGTTACAAATGAATGGAGACATTTCCTGACAGAAGATACATTGATGACACTGATGGAGAAAATCATTACAAGATCTGTATTTTGTCAACCTCTGCAGCTGTGTGAGTAGTCGGCCACTATACCAGTATGTCTATCAACGCCGCCACTGTTGTCATTTTCTCTGATCTGTGTCTTCACACCAACGACACTCCATTCTCTGTCAATGTGATGTCATTTTTTAGTCATTTTGATCAATACTTCTTATCCCCCACACACTTCTAATTAGCTGGCTGTCTATTCTATAGTTACTCAGGTTGGCGCCGTTAAACTCCAATCAACCAACCTCAGGTTGGGCTAGGTACTCCGACGAGACCGATGAAGAATGTTTAGCGTTGAATGGAGTGGGTATTTTATGGACGAAATCTCCATGTTGCCAAACCAACAGTGCCAAAGTACTGAAGTCATTTTACCCACCGGCTGCCTTTTAATAATTTGTTCATCTTTAACGGTAATTTCCATTGCTGCAACAACATGTCCCATTTATCTTGTTTCTATAAGTGCATTTAGCAATTAGACAGACCATTTTCATATTTATCCAGTCAGCATGCCTTTGCCTATATTGTTGAAAGCTTAGCTTTTATTCAAGGAGCTGTGCAAGAAAACAAACTTTCTTGTAATGGCGTCTTCAGTTTACTTTGTGTATGTTGATTTTCAAGTTTACATGTATTGCTATTTTAATTCCATTGACAGAAATTTGTTTAATGTGTTTTTGTCAGTCAATATTCGATATTTTCTGATTTTTGCCTCCTGCTTAGTCAGCCGGCCATATTTTGCTGCATCCTTTAGCATGCTGTCACTTCATTGATTAATTAATTAGTTGTTGTAAACGTTCGATTGATTAACTTATTGTTTGCTAGCATTTAAATATTTGTTTCAGAATTGTTCTGTAATATATGTGATTTTTTACTTAAGTTTGTATTTCCCCATTTAAAATTAGTATTTTATGTCCTGATGTGCACACCTTTTGAACTCGTAAACAGTGAGGGATATGTTACTTACTGAACTTCCCACTGTTCTTACACACTGCTATTTATTTTTGCTTTTACATCATTTCGTCACTGTTGTGCATTTTAGTGTATTACATAGGCAGTTTCTGGTGTTCATATATTTGATATGTGTAGTGATTGTATTATGATTTCTGAGCTTTAATTAGCTAATTGATTTATTTGTTTAGTTTTGTACAGTATATACACCTGTTTTACAAAAAAAACAAATGCTGTGTCATAAAATCGAGAAATTAAATGAATTGCATAAATTTGTGATAAAAAAATTTCGAATGTTTAGTAGATGTCACTGGAAAATGTCGTAAAAAACATCAAATATTGGTCTTCGAATTTCAATGTCTAAAAGTTGTAACGTCCTACGTGACGTTTTGCCTTTCTTCAGCTGAGCAGCAGAACTGCAAGAGATGCCATTTTCGATGATGTGGGTCAAACAGTTTCATATTGAAACAAACTTTTACCATAACGTTGTATGGCATTGATCCATGTATGAGTGTTTACATAGCAACAAAAATGTTGGACCTGAAATTAACACTAGCACAAATGTTGTTGTTGAATACTTTGTGCAGCAGATAACACAAATATGGAAGTCAGTGCATGGAACATGAAATGAGCAGACAAAGAACACAATGAACTGTTGTTTTCTAAATATTTATGTTCAGAATGGTTTCTATGTGCTCATATACAAATTCATAGTAGTGATCTCTACTTTGCGTGCCTTAAGGCATTAATGAAAATTATGACTTCATCTGAAATGGAAATAACGTTGTAGTGTTTCTCTGTAGATGATTAATTTTTTTAAATGGCTGTGTTGTCATATTATCGAACTATACCTTCTTCTCTCTACTTCATATCATCGAAAGGAGCAAATCTTATATAAACCAAATCTTATATAACCGATTACGTATTGGACATACTCGTTTAACACATTCTTATCTTACAAACATCGTCAATCATACACCCAGCCAAAATATACTGATTTTTTTTAAAAGGAACTTAATGATCAGCTATAATTCCTAAAAAAACGAAATCTTACAGATATTGTATTTATTCAGTTAAATAATTTACCTAATTACAATTTAATCATTCAGTCTAAATCTACTACTAACTAAATCTAATACAAACTGTTTTTTTTAACTGTTTTTATTGACATTGTAACACATGTACGGTGGTCTTGCAGCAGCAATGCCATAACGCCACCTAAATAATATTCATTTCTACTACTACTACTACTACTGTTATTGTTATATTTTCCTTTTTTCAGTTATCTTACTCCAAGAATTACTACCTGTTAAATTTTAATATTTGTAATACAGTTCTAACTTAAAGGCACGATATGATCTGAACTGTTGAAAGCGCCATTAAACCCCAACTAACCATCCATATATTGTGTAGAGTTTTACTTATGGAATAATACTGTTGGTAACAATTGTTTTTACACATTTATATCTCAGATGAAATATTGCTGAATATAAGCTGCTTGATAGCATGTGTTCTTGTCTGTGTGAGTGGTGCATGTGATGTGATTGTTTGTGTCAGAACAAGTAATTTTTTTACCAGCAGTATTGTTATGATGTAATTTGGAATCCACTTTCATGAAAAAGTTAGCGACTTATCATCATTATATTGTATTTAGCATTTGCAGCATATTTACCAGATTTTGTATTCTTATCTACATGTTGCACAAAGTCTTATGCATTGAAAGTTAACTTGTACTCATTTGATGTGCTTACTAACCTTGCATTATTATAACACAGTATAATGTTGTAATACAGTAAGACTTACTCATTTATTTATGCAATATTATTATTATGAAACAGAATATTTGGATTTCGACTTAGCACTTACCTCATTGTGTGTTTTTATATCACGTAGAATTTTTGTACTACTTAATAAATTAATACGTATGTCATGACTAGCTGGAACTATTAATTTTGTAGTGAATGTGGCGTTAGCTGTACGTGATATGTACTGTTGCTAGTTGACAGCATGCATATAGATACATTATTTACGTCCCTGTTATTTCAACAGTAGTGGATAAGTATGCATTGACTATAGGAAGGGTACTGTTGCATTTTTGTTCCCAGAGTAGTGGTTGTAAACTTGCATACACCATGCCTGGAATAAAGGTGCCACTGCACTTTTGTTTGTAACATATCCAATTTCTGACTGATTTTCGGGCTTCTTTCATCGAGAGACTTTGCAGGTAATTTGCAGGAAACTACAAATGAAAGGATCCCATAATTTGTTACGTATGTCATTACATTACTTTGTGAAGTGTTTGTTTGTGCCAAATTTGCCATGATGTGGAACTGAATGAAGCAAACGGTCACGCAAGACTCAACCATTCAAAACAGTTGCTGGAAATTATCTTATCTTACCTCAAGAATTAATACTCATTAAATATTAATATTTATAATATAATTCTACCTTAAAGGCACGATATGACCTAAATTGTGTTGAAAGTGCCGTTAAACTCCAATCAACCAACCAACCTGATAGTAGCATCATTTTGTTCACTGATGCAAAGACATTTACAGCGACCAGACAGAAAAAAAGACAGCAGCAACCAGGAAGAAAGATGACGCGACAAAATGCTTATGTAAATGACATTTAGTCAGTCACTGAAGGCGTCAGTGGTCCAGTTAAAAGTTGTCATCAGTTTACCAGTTTCATACTTGTCGATCCCAGACTCAAGGTCAGTTATGCCTATTGTCACAACGTGATGCTGTTAAAATAGTTTCTGCTCTGCATACATCCAATCTTGGATATTTCTTCATATTTTAGGAGGACAGTGCATCGGCAAACAGGGTGTCAGAGGAAATTGTCAGCTTCCTTGCCTCTAACTTCGCCAGATGTTGAACAAGTTTAAGCACACCATGAAAACTCCACAGTAAATTTCTAATAAACTTATGGTCAAAGGTCCCACGACACCTTTGTGTTAGTTTTTGATTAATCATTAATCACAAATTTACAATATGTTTCAGGTTGTTGGTGGTTTTTTGACATTAATATTTCACAAGGTAATGTAGCGACACGTTTGAGGTATGGTGGGATATTTAGTTATTGTATTACTAGAAATTTACAGCTAAGCCTGTCGGTGAAAAATACGATAATTGATCAGCATTTGGCAGAGTTAGAGGCAAGACTGTAGTGGCAGCAGCTTTCTGCTAGACATGGTGTAGCAAGTGTGTGAAAGTGACCAACCAACCCACCAAGTGTGAAAATGAAAGCTTGGCCAGAACGTTTTTGATTACTTTGTAGCTGTGTGTTCAAATGTAGTTTACTCTACCTAAAGCTTTATAAGACTAGCAGTAAACAAAATATCAATTTATATGATAAATTGTAATTCTTAAATGTAAACTATAAATTAATCAAGAATGTTACTTTACAGTCCTCTTATTTTCCAGTTATATACACACTTAATAGACGTCGTTGATACTTCATTTTTAGAATTAGCTTATTCAAAACTTACATTTAGTAAAATTTAAGTTACTCTAATGGCGCGATATGACCTAGATTGTGTTGAAATCGCCGTTAAATCTGAACCAACCTATGACGCTAGCAAATGGTATGTACATGTAGTCAAGTAGCAAAAGGACTTCTGCCTTTGTCTTGCTTTAAAATTTATGCGATTTATGTTTTTTTATATTATGGATGCTAAGTTGCAACGTGCTGTAGCCTAGAATTTTCGATGTTCGCGTTATTCAGTTGTATGTTGTATCACGTCACGCCATAAACTAGCAAATAATATTTTGATGCAATTTGTTTGCCTGGAGCTTGGCTTTTGACTGGTGTTTGACTTACTGTGTGTTCAGCCGTATTTACAGTTGAGCACATTTGCTGTTAATATTACTATCATTATCATTGTTATTAATATTGTATATTCAGTGGATCAATGAAATACCTGATTTTGTCCCATGGTTAAGTGATAATCCCACCTATGGTCCAGCTGCTGACATCAGTTGATATTTTACGTGAATTTGTGCAGTGATCGAGAACCTCGTTTTGCCGTTTATTGTTTGCGTCATTCCGTGTCGGTTCAGTTTGCTGTTGTTTTCTGAAATGCAGATAAAAGTTTTATGCTCATGTTGTGTTTAAACTGGCGTTTTGTGGGACCCGCATGTGGCATACCATATATGGTTGCAACAGTGGGCTACATGTTACGCCATATGTGGCTCGTTCTGCAAAGTGCAAAGAAACTGCAAACCCTTTATAACACAACAGGTCCCGGCAAAGCATCACGTAGACGTGACCACAGCTGTACAGAATGAGCCACATATGGCGTACAATTTATAGATACTCTCAGTATTAAATCCTTTGTTACTATCTTCGAAAGAGGGTGAAGGGGCTGTCATCAAATATTCATGACAAGTGGCAGCAAACATGGAACTGACAAACACGACATACTAAATTTATCCAACTATACCTTCTTACTCCACTCTTCCTATTTCATATCAATGAAAGGACCAAATCATATATAACCGATTACGCATTGGACATACTCATTTAACACATTCTTATCTTAGTGAACACACAGATCCTCCAAAATGTACAAACTGTAATAAACTTCTGTCTGTCAAACACATACTAACTGAATGTATTTCATGGTCAAACACGACATCAATACTATTCCTTTACTGACATTAAAAACATCTACACTCATACACCCAGTCAAAATATGCTAAATTTTATTTTTTTAAATCAACTTATATGATGAACTATAATTTCTAAAAAGAAATCTTACACAAATTATACTTTTTCAATTAAATAATCTACCTAATTTCAATTTAGTTATTTTAATCTAAATCTATGATTATTGTTATATTTTTATTTTTCAATTATCTTATCACAAGAATTAATACAGAAGCGGCTTTACGCAGTTTGACTCAGGACGCCAATCCCAGGTTATTGCATTCATAGAGGGATAGGCCTAAAACTGCTAAACGTTTCCGTTTTCCCCCATATTTACCTCAAAACCCGCCCATAATGCGCAAAATATTGAAAATGCATATCTTCAAAACTACAGTGCCGATTACAACCAAATTTTGCAAGGCGATAAAGACCAACTACCCTTTGTGGGCGGTCCAAATCCAAGATGGCGGACGGCCGCCATCTTGAAAAATCGAAAAATGGCCATATGTCTGCAACGGTTTGACCGATCGGCACGAAGTTTGGAATTTGTGATTCATATTGGCTCTCCGAACAAGACCGGCCGCTAAAGGTTTGAACTTTTGAAAATCCACCGATGAGCACGAAATTTGGCGTAATGACGCATGCACGCTGATCCTCCGAACCACATCGGAAGTAAAAAATTTTAACTTTTAAGTATCCAAGATAGCGGACGGCCGCCATCTTAAAAATCGAAAAAAAGTTTATTTCGGTAACAGTTTGACCAATGCCACCAAAGTCAAGTTACCTTATTTTTACTGTCTGACGCTATGGTATGTTGCGGCCGTCTGTCGATCCGTCGTCTGTCTGTCCGTCACAAGTGGAGAATTCTACCGAGACAGCTAAACGTAGAGTCACTGAAACAACGCCAAAGTAGTTCGAGCAGGGACTCTATAGTTTTGTGTTGCTAAAGATCCTGTCAAAATTCCAGTGGGGTTCCCCCAAACGAGGGCGCCAAATAAGAGGCGATTTTCGACCAATATCCCTATATCTCGGAAATGGTGCGAGATAGGGACAGTTATTATAGAACGCTAATAGGTACTTGTATGCGCTCTATCGAATTGCGCTATTTAGAGTGACACTGGATGACCCCTAACTACTCCAAACCACCCTATTTTTGATACTTTGTATTGTGTTTCGTATACCTGTAGTGTGTTAAGTTAGAGACTTAAAATTTGATAGACAGATTTATCGTAGCAAGACCTAGCCCGCGGGTGACAATGTCAAACCAACCCGAAAGCGGCGCGATCACGTCATGTGAACCGTTGGATGGCAAATCACCTTTAAATGGGGCGTGGTCAGGGTCATGTGACCCTTTTAAATTTTAGGGCCCCAACAATATCTATGAAACGGCTGAAGCTAGTCGTCAAATTTTATACACAGGTAGACTACACGATGTCTCAAAAACAATACACTTGACTGTTGATCATAACTTCCGCAAAATGTATAGAACGTATCAAACTGGTGTTTTGTCGACCACTTGTGACTCGCCGACTGCCATCAGTGACTGTCTGAACGTTGATTGTCGCAACCGGGGTTCGATTTGTCCAAAAAGCAGTGGGGGTTCCTTCCCCTCCCCTTCCTTCCCTTTTCCCCTTCCCTTT
>Ga0209780_1001937_pt1 | contig 14252 bp, 6 predicted proteins | sample WorMetexBAHAMAS2_FD_187384 | JGI IMG/M metagenome (GOLD analysis project Ga0209780, IMG submission 187384) | Marine gutless worms symbiont microbial communities from Max Planck institute for Marine Microbiology, Germany - Inanidrilus exumae... | ecosystem: Host-associated > Annelida > Digestive... | reverse complement strand
CAGAGTGTAACATACACACAAGTGCAACCTTTACAACAAAAGAACTGTGCAATTAATGCCAATTTATGCAGTCCGCAACAATTTTGTTCAACACAAATGAATAAACAACATCCATCTTAACGAAACCCCAGGCTATGGCTATGTTAGGCTATGTTAGTGTGGTTAACATTGCCTTTTTATAATTTTTGCGGTTTTAGATCCGTCGCCGTTAACAGTGTGTATAAACTGCAGTTTTTTTACATTTTTTTTAGTATGACCGCCACGGAATGCTACCTGAAGTCTCGTGCGCTAAAAATTTTTTTCTTCATGTCCCTGCGCGGGCTCCGTAGACTTGCAATCATGCATGTAATTTAAAACGTCATTCCAAGAAATTATAAAGTTCGCTACCATTCCAACTTACCAGTAATACTTTAAGTCACTGACATTCAAGGCTTTTATTATTCCGGAATCTATTTAAATACAGCGTCAATGTTTACTTTCACACACGGCACAAATGCAGCAATTACATTCCGCAAGCCGACTGCCCCAGGCTACCGTGTGGGCCAGTTGGCCCGGCCCTGTGGGGAGTGGCTGGCTAGTGGCTATCCTCTGCTAGCAGCGCGAACCTGGCTGTTACCTCCACCACACACCGTCCCTGCACCAGCATTTAGCATATTATTTAATATTCTATGCAACGTGTTGATTTGGTTAGTATGCCGGTATAGATCAAAACGAAATATATATATACGTAATACTTTTGTTATTAAGTATATTTGACCAAAACCATGTCAGTGGACCAAAATTTATCTAATTGCTTATTGTAACAGACCATTCAAGTGACGGTGCTTTAACAAACAAGGGTAGCAAGGAGGTCCACAAATTAACAATGCTTTCAGTGAGAAAAATACTTCCTAAAATGTCATACTAAACTACATACAGGGGTTGCGTGCTTGTTTAGCGTGTGGTTGTTAGAGTGGCATGAGTGATGAACAGGTCATTGGATTGATAGTAAAGATACATAAGTGCGGTGAACCGTTAACTATCAGTGACTGACTGGTGTGCCTAAACACCGCATATCGCGCAAAGTGATATTTTCTGTGAAGATTCACACAAAAGAAGTTACACTATTCGCTATTTTCCGTGAATCTTCACAGAAAATAGCGAAAATGATGGTTTATTTTCCGTGAAAATTCACAGAAAATAAAAGTGAAGATTCACAGAAAATAAGTTACACTATTCGCTACTTTCCATGAATCTTCACAGAAAATAGCGAAACTAATCATTTATTTTCGGTGAATGTTCACGGAAAATGAACCATCATTTCCGTAATTATCAAATAACCTACCTTCAACAGATTCTGAACTCTCTTGTGCGGGCTGTAATTGTTGTTGTTATGTGGCCTATTGCTACAGGTGGAGTAGTGTGGTCTGTCTATGTGTCTGTTTGTTGTTCACATTTGCAAGCCCTGCAAAAATTGTTAAACCGATTGAGATGTGGCTCTGGAGGAGGCTGGCTTGCGGCAGAAGGGGTCACTCAATCCCCAGTGAAAAGACTGATTAAATGTGAAAGTTGCACACACACATACACGTGATTTGAACGAAAACACCTGCAGGAAGCGTTGGGCCATGGTCATCTCAAATTGCAGATAACGTATCTGCAGTTGAAGATATAGCTAAGTTAAAGTTGTAAACTCATCTGTAGAGTATTCATTGCTGCTACTATCGGTACGAAAAAGTGTAAAAATTGCCAAGAAACACGAGTTATAGTCCAAAATTAAGTGGCATGTTTTTTTATGGGAAACATCACATTGCCAGCTGTCTTATCAATATAAAGATGTGTTATGGCCATTATGCCATTAAGTTTGGTCACTACCTTGTATATTATGCTTTGAGTGTAGATATGGCAGCAGCTGTGCCAGATGGATTGCCTTTGGACGATGTACTGTGGTGGTGTGACTGTGCACAGTGTGTGCTGTCGACTGAGCAGCGTGCTTGTCATGATGTTTCGTTTCAAACTGCCAGCAACCTTCCAGATTACCGACATGCAGCTCATGCAATGATCTATGCAATTCATGACCGTGTCCTGTTTGACAAGTATAGAATGCCTGCTGACATCATGGTTTGTCACAGACTGAGAAATGATTTATTATCTAAAAACAAGATGCTGTTTCAGACGGCAGACTTTGCCCCCGGTGCCGCCACTGGTGAACTGTAGCAGCCGTGTCTAGTTCAACATGTCTCTGAGCTTGCAGCTGTTTTATTATAGCATGTTAACTTGGTTTGTGTAAGTTGCTACATGAGGTGGAGGGGCAGGTCTGGTACTGTGGCTGGGATGTCACCCGGATGCTTCTTTAGGATATTAAGCAACGAGAGTTTTTAGGCACTCAGGCACTGATATGTTATAGGAACTGATGAACAGCAATTACACAAGATAATATATTGAACTGATAAATAGGTCGTGTGGTGGTTGGTTAGTTTCCACCTTGTTGTAGGCACTAGTGTAATAGCTTAAACGAGCCTCGCATATCCTTTCCCATTTTGGGAAAGGATAGGGGAACAAAATGGCCATGAGGTCGGTAGGTTACTGTATCGTTGGCCATCACCCATGTCTTGCTATCATATATCAGATAACTTCTTGTACACGACGTAAATATTTGCCATTCATTGTTATTGAGAATCGTTTACCAAGTAGGCAAGTATGTGTGAAAACTTTTTGCATGGATTTCTAGTGCAAATCTCAGATTTGAAATGTCCACTGATGGTAGCCAGACTGGCACTGTGTCACATACAAATAATTGCTGTGGTGTTGAACACAGATGCAGCTGCGTTTCGATGGATTGATCGGCTTTCCTGGTGGATTTATCGACTCTACGGACCAGAGTATTATTGATGGCCTGAACAGAGAACTCGTTGAAGAGATGAACTTTGATGTTGATACACACCGAGTTACACAGAATGATTTTGTGTTGTCATGTGTCTGTTCACACAGAAAACTGGTGACACATTTTTATGCTATCGAGGTCACCCTTGAACAGTATGAAAACATCGAGAAGAGAGTTCTTGCTGCACGTGATTGGGGTTCTGAGGTTAGACTCAGCAAAAACAGATTTTTGCAGTGTTATAATCATCTATATTTTTATCCAGTAAGCGTTATTAATGTGTATTTTATTAATTTGTTTTTACTAAAATGCTATGGATATAACTGGATAGACCTTTGTCTGAAGTTATGCCACACTTTTTATAAAAGAGGCATGCTATGACGTCCCTGCCATATTTTTCATGTGCAAATATTTATACTTTTGCACATTAACATTTACCTTTTGCTGCTGATGAAAACATGGCAGCTTCGCATCCTTCCAGATGATGATCCAAGACAGTCTGCCTGGAGTAAAAATTAATGATATACCATCAGTTGAACATTGACAGCTGTAGCCTATTTTGATAAATATGCTAACAAAACTTGTAGTATTGACATAACCATGTCTTGTACGAACTGCACATAAACTATAACTGACTGAAAATAGTGACTGTGAACTTGGAAGAGATTTGTAATAATGTACATGATGATCATGGTCGCGCAACGGGTAGAGGGTAGAGTGTTGTACTTGCGATCAACAGGTCGTGGGTTCAAATCCTACAACCTTGGGCAAGTTGTTCACACCTATATGCCTCTTTCACCAAGCAGTATAACGTGGTACCGGCCAAGGGGTGGTGGTGCTCTGTGGCTGGGAAGGTAACCGCTGGCGGAAAGTAATGGCAGCCTACCGCTGGGTGGATGAGTCACCTGCTGGCTGACTGCCTGTACACCGGGATCAGCTATGGGCCCAACGCTGAGCAATGAGTATCAGAAGCCTTACCTTTTATGCGATGATAATGTTATGGACCTGCATTTGAAGTAATGTGGTGCTAGATTTCAGTCAGATTCATCCAGACTTACTTACAATTACTTTACGTATAATTACTTTGCCCCTGGTGGGGGTGTGCAGTATTGCAATCAGCGTGTCTGTATTGTGTGCGTTTGTCTGTCTGTCTGTCCGCTTGCATATCTCAAAAACTATGCATCCAAATTTCATGAAATTTTCGATACACTTTGCCTGTGGCTATGGCTCAGTCCTTCTCTGATGACAGTGGTTTATTACGTACTTCCAGTTTTGTAGATGACGTCACATTTTCACACATTGGATGGAGGCAATGTAATAGTCGAGAATCATAGACAACACGGTTTCATTAGACAACAACATCCTTTGGTCAAGTTCGCCAGGTGACGGACGACATCAGGGGCACAGTTGCTGACTACAAGTCTACAACTGCAGGCTTTATCTTAGCCTGTGCCTTGAGTGTTTTCCATTTTTGTTCACCAGTTCCTTGGTTGTTTTAGTTCAACACTTAGTTCAAATGCGTATGTTTCAACTCTGCATTTGTTGGCTGTTATGGAAGTTTGATTGTTGTCATTTCAACAGACATTGGGGCTCATCCGTGTTCCCTTGCACACGATGGAAGATGGTGATCGTGGTTTTCCGATGTTTCTTGCTGGCAAGTTTATCGGCACTTCGAAGAAGCAGCTGGTCGCCACAATAATACAGAGAAAGATTATGTCACCGGAGGCTGTTGAGAAGGCTGTTCTCCGTTCCAAACAGCTGACTTCATGAACTTTGAGACATCCTATGCTTCATTAGTGTCTTATTACATCACTAGGGATACATGCGAATTTTGTTTTACTTTTGATTTCATTGTTCTTGTGATATTTTGTATTATTTGTGTTTTATAGTTTTATTTGTTGAATGACTAACCATTCCACTGATGTAACATTTTGTCCGTGTTGCAGGATGCTATGCGTGGTTCAAAGGTCATTTTCCAGGTTAACCTGTATTAATCAATCATTCAGTCATTAAAATCATAAACATTTTAAAAGTGACCTATGTGGCGCAGCCACTGCAAGTGTCACTTCAGAAAACCGACACTACTGTCACCACATTACGCAAAGGTAGGACTGTTGCAACGTACATGTAAAACGTTTAAGCAGTCTCCGAAAAGTGAACCGCCGAAATCACGTCACTTGTTTTGTGTGCTATTAATGTCTTTTGTCTTCATACTTGAAACGTTTCTGTTTTGGCCAGTGACATATTAGATATTCTAGACTGATATAAATTTTGCAATGCACGGGACCTATATATTTACTGTGGTCATGGGAATGACCATGTGAGTGATGTAACAACAGTAAAGATCATTGTAGTATCATCTGGCAAAAAATTAGTAACGATAGACCAAATTGCTAAATTACTACCACTCAGTAATTAAAACATTAAATTTTGGTGTTTCCAGAAGAATTAGTCACAGTATTCAGTATAGTATACTGTCATTCGGCTTAGTACTGCCACATTAGGCCTTGTATTTGGTTTAGTTTAGTCTTGCGGTGTGATAGTTGTCTTTTCCTGTTGTAGGCGTTGGCGTAATAATTTAAATGACTCCCTCTATCCCTTTTCCTTTTTTGGGTTGCTGCGGAACAAAAAGGCAGCCAGGGTTGAGGTTAACATATCACTGGCCTTCCTTCACTAGGTAGGGATAGCTCTCCAACCCTGACCTTTTGTCTCTGATACAGCCATATTTGGGCTGAAAGGGGATGTTAAACTCCAACTAACTGCTAGTCAACCAATTTAGAATATCTAATATATCACTGGTATTGACTACCTGCCAGATTTTCAGCCCTCATTATGAATTACTGTGTCACGTCTAACACCTCACCGCGTTTGTTTCAGCTGCATTTTTATAGCACAGCGGAAGGTGAAATTGTTGTTAATTCCACATATCTCTTTGTATGTTTATATTTTTAATAAGAAAAATCAAACAAACAGTGTGAGCATTACTTCGTCTATGTTCTCTCGTGTATGTCACCGAGGTATAATGCTTATGTTTAACAAGCTACAAGGTGTCAAGGAACCAATGAATTACATGCTGGTGACAGTTTGTTAAAAACAATCATAAGTAAAGTACAATGCGTCCTTGTCAGTGTGCAAACTTCCATAAACATTGCAAAAATCTTCTCAAAGCTTAAAAGTTGCTTGCAGCTCACAACAAAACTATATAGTACTCACTGGAGTGCACACCTCTGCCATAGTGTCAATTGTTGTCATTGCCACTGACCCTAACATTTAATCAACTTTTCTCTGATTGCTAGCACATGTATTCCCCAAATTTAATGGAAATCCACTGATAACGTTTTGCGTTACTCTGTTCACAGACAGACAACTGGCGGTGAAAATGATAGCTCCGCTAAAACCGGTAACAGTATAAAAGTAAGAACACGCCACTGGCCAGTTACTGATGGACGAACACACCTTCACTGCTAGTCATAGAGACAGATCTGTAGCAGTTGTAGTTCAAATAGTCGATTGGCTTCACGTTCTGATACAACCGTGTCCTGTAGTCGTGATATCTGCTCACTCAAGCTGCACTGTGTATCGTTGCCATCACATGCCGTCTCCTGCTTTGACACTCTGCAGCTGTTAGCTGGCGACGGTGTCTTGCAGTCTGAGTCGGACAAGGCTCGTCTTAAATATGCTTCAAAGTCGTCGGTCTGCTTGCGTTCGTGTTCCAGCAACAGCAGCAGCTGGACAGCTTTTGTCTCCGTATCTGTCCAGGTGTCGTCAGCATTACACTCCACCATGGACGTATTGACTGACCAGTCTCCTCTCACCAAGACATCCTCGGCTGATAAACTGGCCCGAGAACGCCGATGTTTAATACCCTCCGAGTTTGTTTGCTGTTTACGTTTAACAGCTGCTTTCAGCAGTGACGTCGACACTGGCTTGCGGTCATCTGAAACTGCAAACAGTTCCAAACATACAACATTCCACAATGTTCAAACTGTTAGACTTATGGTGCTGTAATTTTACCACATAATAAATTAACCCCGTGCGGGACTGATGATCGACTGTTCACAACTGACGTTTCTGCCAAGTTCAAAGTCACGTGACGCAAAAACTAGGATGAATATCAACAATCCGGCCCGATCAAATTTAGATATTGTGCACTAGAATCTGTGGTCAGTTGCCAGCTCCCATTGTAAATGGCGGAGGAAATAGCTGTTGAAAATGGCCGGATTTCCAACTATGAAGGGCTCGTGACCTGGACCTTGGATTGGGTCATACTGCATACCGTCGTGCATCATCGACCTCTACCTACATGCCAAATTACGTTAAAATCGAAGAAACGTTTGTGGACGGACGGACGGACATCTGAGAGCGACTTAATTAGGTGGACTCAAGAGTCGAACTAATAAACATAGCGTAAGAATAAAGAGGATTGCAAGCATGCATAGTGCACAGCAACGTAAGCAACAGTCCGACTGTCAACAACGAAGTGTAAATATCACACTTTATGACACACTTGATACTCGAGATGACATTAAGTTTCTGGAGGTGATCAAGTTTTATTAGCCTGGCAGTTACTAAATAAGCTTCATTTCCTACAAAACTGACTACGAACAAGGAGTGCTCAAAGAATTTTGACGAAATGCCGCACCACGTGGTGGGTGGGTTCTTCCTGTTACCAACAGCATCCGGAGCATGAAATGGATACTTATGACATGTTTACACTGACGAAAACCAGCCAGTACATCCTGCTAGGTATTTACCATGCACATTAGGAAGAGGCGTCAGAGGCAGGTTGACCACAGGTGCCGGAATGTGTTTCAACAAGCCCGGCTCATAGTGAACCATCATCACGTGTGATCGGCTTGTGTCATTAAACTCCTCCACCTAACGCACAGACACAACTCGAGACAGTAAAACATTGCAGTCACGTCCAGGCAGAGCGCATCACTTCATGTGGTTGAGTAACGAGCTCTGCTAGGACCGTTCACAGCTACAAAGCAGACCCGAATTTCAAACTGTAACTAGGTTCAGCAGCCGAAAATTTTCCAAATCCAAAATACCACCTCCAGGGAGGTCTCCCTTTCCATGAGCAGATCCAGACCCCCATCTAATACAAGAAACTGCCCTAACGGGATGTAACACTACTGGCCCGCCGTCGTGTGCTGCCCCTGGTGAGTTACGTTGCGCTGCTGTGGAGTGTTACAGACGACAGCAAGCAAAACAATACTGGCCACCCTATGTGTATGCGGGCCAGTAATAATGCAGCTGTACTCAGTGGTAATCCTCATAACAAAAGATAATCTTGATCCATTTAGGCGTTTAGCATCAGCCAAACTGTTACCACAGTCGGCTGAAAATGCTGTAGGTCAAACTGGCAGTTTTCAATGCTAGTCAGTTAGCTACGTCGTTTTGGTGGATTCTGTTGGTCCTGTTGTTAGCATCAGTGTAGATGACTGCCTAGAAAGACTCGTCTCTGAAACGACCTGTTACGTGTTGATTGAAATGTTGCAGCCTGCTCACTCACTCACCAAATCAATCACCTGCCAGGGCCAGGAGTTACTGAAACTGCAAGGTGACTCATGAATGATACATTTCGTGATAACTCTGCACAATTTGTGATGACGATGAAGGTTAAGAAACCAAGTCGATATTAACATATGACACGAAATAATGTAGCCTACAATGCACTATATTAATAACAGATATTTTGTCACACTATATAATGCTACAGTCATTTTACCAGTAATTTTGTAGGTTCACGTGTGTTATACCAGTTGTCCCTTTAAGGCTTCAACATTAAAATAGGAAGTGACTTAAGTCTTTACCATCCATAAAAATATCAAACTGTTCTGCTGGAATTTGTATTTTGAGATACCCAATACAGCTATCGTAATGTCTACAAAAACCAAGGAGCAGACAGGGTGATTACAATCACTGGCGCAGTACCGACCTTGTGATAACGCAGCCAAGCAAGTTGATGATCAACACATGCAGTGATAATATCAGTCCACGGCAACACTGCACCAATGCTGTCTGCTGCCGCAGCTTTATGCTTTGCTTCAGCTTTATACAGAATGTGATCAATTCTGCCACAAACAATAAAGGCACTATAATTTTACATGTGACTATGTATTTTTAAAACAATAAAAAGTGAAGCAACTAAAAGGTGAACATGTACACAAACATAACAAGAGGTTCAGCCGTCACAGAGCACAACAATTCGTGTCATTTGAAACTTACGGCAAAGTTGGTTCTAGGCCATACGAGAGTTGACAATGATAAGCTACAAAATTCTCGTCTGTGACAGTGACAATCAAGGGCTGTAAAACTCAGCAGTTATGTTATGATAGCTATTCGACGGTAAGTACATCATACAAACTACTACTGCTGTTTGACAGTTTGAACTTGGGTCAGCCGGTTACCCTTTGGGTCTTACTCCTCATCTGTTCCAGATTAGCAGAGCAGGATTTTTTATGGGACGCATGTCCTTCCTGCCAACAAACTATTGTCAAAGCACCAAAGGGAACATAAGCAAGGTTACTGGACATCTTGCAGACAAACCAACGTGTGGACAGTCAACTCACGGACAAGTTATATGCCTGTACTTAAGGACAGCTTTCTGCACACGACAAAGACATACTGTACAATGTCCAAAATATACCCACATTATCCGTAGTGTAGTTACATATACATAATAGCATCATTACAGGGCAAGTTATACACATAACTTGTCTGCGAGTTGAACAAACATACTGTAATGTCTATCTGGAATTAGACACACCTTTTACAGTTTTCAACTTGGCTGAAAAACTTACTGCATCAGTACAACGTCAGAAACAACGGCATTAGTTCAGCAACAGTGGGAACAACCTTGATGAAAGTCGAGCTCCACATGAAGCACTGGTATCGGATCGCTGACAAATAACAGCGTCAATGTAGTCGTGAATCTCACCGACAACCATTGGTGACCAATCATGAGATGCTGGTGTGAATGACGGCAAACTCAGAGACAGGATCGACTTGCGTATGACAGACAAACGAGGCTCAGTGTTCCAGAAACGGCTGATAGCCGAGTAGTCTAAAATCGGACGTTTATTAGCAACATGTCAAAACTGTGAAAGTGTTAATTACAAGTACGTCTGTGGGGATTGACACATATCCACACGTGCCGATCCTATGTCCACATGCCATCCGATATATTGCAAACGTGTTTAAATTTCACTAACGGCACATCTCTAGCGTAACCTTTACGTCGGCACATCTATACGGTAATGTTTACATGCGGATAGGCATGGCCTGCACGCTGACCGATTCGTCCGATTTTGGGCTTCTGGGCGAGCTAAGTTCACACAAATTTGTGATTCTCTGCCTCGGACGCTGACAAACTGCCAAGCAAAATGTGACGCCACTAGCTTTATCCTCAGCAGAGAAATCCGTAACCATACAAACACACACTCACAAAAACAGTAAACAATATATCCACACCTTGCCTATCGGCATGTGTGGATAATTATAATCAGCAATAGTCAAATACATTGCTTTGATGCTACTGGTTGGGTGTCACGAAGGACATCAAACAACTCCAGCCCACGTTTTAACTTGTGCCACGTAGCCTACTGTTAACTCGTAATATGTTACTGGTGATACACTGCAAGTATTGCATCAAAAAAAAATTATATAAAGGTGATATTACTCGGCAGCACGATGACAATAAGGTGATGTGATTGACGGTGGGCAATATCTTTTTTTGTGGTTTTTGCTTTTTCCAATGCATTAGCTGCTACGTGTCGCCATCAGAAAAAATATCTATAAACTACATTAATCCCACTTATCAATTGAAATTATGCTGTTGCTCCAATCTGGCCTTGGGCTTGAACTTCTTGTGTTTTCACTCTTGGACTGATCTCGGTCTTGAAAGACTGACTTCTGAATAAAAGCCTAAATTCATTTACCAAACTTAATGACCTGGCAGTAAAGATAAAGCAACCGATGAAAATAAAACACTCAACAATCATATTCAACATAACTGTGGCAGACAGTAAAGAATCAGTTAAGTAACAAATACCAGAAAACTCAGGCACAGGCCATGACAGCAGCTGTAGACTTTCATGAGATGAGACTTGAGCAAGCCATGTAATGATGCGGTTGTAATAGTCGATTAGCAACTCCGGTTCCTGCATCATTCACCCACCACTCATTAAAATTCAGCCATCAACATTAATCTTCTGTCGGACACAACAGACTGGATCTGGATTATGCCAGACAAAAATTTTTGTTGCAGCCAAAATAAAAATGAAGTCGTAATTGCAGTGTGCCACATTACATTTATATATTTTGAGGGCATCACTTACATCCTACCAACCGACAGATTTTAATGCAGCATTAGGCTTACAATTCATCAACTGAGAATGCCAACAATTGTCAATGTTCATCTAAATAATGAAATGGTCACTTGATGCATCTTAGTCAGAAATCAGCAGCAATCTGTTGATGCACGTTTCTTTGTCGAGTGCATCACAATTCACAGCAAGACAGAAAGCATCAAAGAAGAACACTGAAGGTACAACCAATGGTCAACGTTCTCAGCCAATGTCAATGGTCAGGCAGTGGGTATGAGATATGCAATCTGACATGCTCATCCATCCCTACTCATTTAATGTTAACTATAACAAGCTTTTGGTAAGTTTACAGAAAATAATACAGACTAGTGTGCAAGCATCACAAACCTTTTCTCTTACTCTTTCACGTATCATGTACAATTTTCTATTTTGTACTTTTTAAAGACTACACTTGTTTAGCGACACATTTATTTGCCATCAGGCAGCAAAGAAACAACAAAACACACACAATGGCAATGCAGCTCTAGAAATGACTTACGGCATGTTTTGCACCGAGTTTCTTTCGCTGCGAGAGATCTTGTAACATCGGCGTGAAGAAATGAGCGGTGAGACCATCCTCAACGTAGTCAACTAGCGTGAAGGACTCAATGGTGAGAGGTGGATTGGGACACTGTGTACATAACCACTCCACTGCATGGCTTAACTACACAACACATGGTCACACCGGCATTGAGCTGCAGCAGTAACAGAGACCTCACTTCACTTGCATCTCAGCACTTCACAGTTTCACAGAACCACACCTGTCAAGTTACCTTTGGCGTTTGTTTAACAGGCATATTTCCAGGCCTATTCTAGGTTATGTTGGGTCCACCAGAAGCAAAGAGAAAGGATGCAGAGGCCGGTAGATATTTTCTCTGAAGTTTTCAGCTTCCTTCAGATTTATACCACTAACAGCTGGACGACTGGAAGGGCAGCTGGCCTGAAAAACCAGTGTTACTTATCCCTTTAAGGTCCTCTTCCAGAACACATGGAGGAAGACAACCAAGGCGCAACTGGTAAACCCAAGTTCACCTGGTAAGAGGCCATAAAAACGTAGGCAATGACGGTGGAGCAGGTGCCCTTGTTGTCATGGAAACCATGAGGTCAAGCCACTGAAAGATGGAGCTACCATTCGACATGTCAAGCCATTATGACACATCATATGAATGTGACAGACAATTAAGACAAACTATCCCAGCTGTGTGAATATAACTGAGCAGATTAAGTAAGTAATAAGTGTATAAAAAAGCGCATACGTTGGACAGAGATGTGTGAGAAGTGACACTGGAACTGAGTGCATAGACACGGTAATCTGACAGCAGACCATCAGACAGCAAACTGTCAAGCCGCAGTCCTTCAATGGCAGTCGACAGCTGATGAGACGAGCCATCGGCAACATACAGAACACACAGTGGTATCCGAGGAGACGGTGGCCTTGACAACAACAGCATCATCAGGCGATCACGCTCTAACTGCCAGCCCTGTCATCAGCAACATCAAAACACATACAGTAACTGAGAGCTACTGTCTGTCATCAAGACAATAATGACCGCTTACTAACTGTACAGTTCAGAGGACACTTTGTTCTTTGCCATTGCTGCAGAGACGGCATGCTTTTACCTTTACTGCGATTTAAAAGTGCAATATAAATGTGATGTGGAAAAATTAATGTACCGCTGCATTTCACTCTGCTGACAATGAATACTGATATGTTACTAGACAAATCAGTGTAACACCATGCTACCCTGACCTTATGCACTGTTTGGCCTTCAGCCAACTGCAATGTCCTATCTCGATAACATGCCACAGTGTTGTTTACAACAGACCACAACTTTCACCACAATGTATTGTCAAATCAAATCAAATTTATTTGCGACAAAACAGATGAACAATTTATACAGTAAGGCTAGAAATATGTCGACAGGACACAAAGGCAGTTTTAAAACTGCATTAACAAGTGCCCTAATAATACAAATTATAAACAATATTACAAAGTAAAATTAAGATTGGCAAGTTTATGCTTAAAGCAAGCTACAGTTGACGAGGTTACAACATAATCAGAGAGCGAATTCCACGTATTAATGATACGGTTACAAAAAAAATGTCCATCTCTATTTGAAATGGAGTGCTGCTTATCAAGTTTCATGCTATTACCTCCAGTATTACGTACAGCTGAACGTTTGAAAAATTTGTAAGAGTCAAATAGCAACCAGATTATTCAGCATTTTATAACACATAGTCAAGTCAGACTTCACTCGTCTACAATATAGACTGTCTAAACCAAGTCTATCAAGTCTACATGTGTAAGATAAACTGTAAAAACCTTTAGACGTTTGGTAAACTGACGCTGGACAGACTCAATTTTACTGATATCTCGTTTAAACAAAGGATTCCAGATAGTACAACCATATTCTAAAATAGGTCTAACAAATGTGCAAAATGCTCTTGCAAGTAGACCAGGGTCACGTGACTGAAAACACTTTAAAATTAGCTTTGCACGCAAGGCTGCCTTGGAAACAATACGGTCAATATGGGGCCGGAATTTGAGTTTGTTATCATATGTAACACCTAAATCAGTTACAAAATTTACGACAGGCAAAGCGACATTGTCAATATGATATAGAAAATTACTGTCAGCACAAGTAGCTCTTCCAGACACAACGTGTAACACAGAACATTTGGTGGGGGAAAATTTTAGTTGCCAATGGTTGGACCAGTCAGAGATGGCCGCCAGACAGGACTGTAAACAGCCAGGTGTTAATGTATCACCAAGCACAGAATACAATTTGGCGTCATCGGCAAACAATTTTACAGTAACGCCAGTAGGCACCACGTCACAGATATCACAGGCTGCGCGGTAGCGCCAGCCCTGTGTTAACGGCCACTGGCTTTGTCAATGGGAAAGGGCAATTTTCGACCCCTCACAGAATCGACACCCCTCAACCGATCACCAAAAAATTTGTCACAGGTGATTACGTCGGCGACCCCTACGGCTGTGCCAAATTAGGTGCATATCCATACAC
>Ga0209780_1001936_pt1 | contig 14257 bp, 7 predicted proteins | sample WorMetexBAHAMAS2_FD_187384 | JGI IMG/M metagenome (GOLD analysis project Ga0209780, IMG submission 187384) | Marine gutless worms symbiont microbial communities from Max Planck institute for Marine Microbiology, Germany - Inanidrilus exumae... | ecosystem: Host-associated > Annelida > Digestive... | reverse complement strand
TAATTATACTTCATGTTTGGTATCTAAAAAGTACTCGATTAAATACTCGACAGAGTAAAGCCGTAAAAACGATTGGTTCATCACTACTTTCAACAACAATCACTCACTGCGGGAGGCCTATGCAAATGTGCGTGATAACGACTCTCATTCGCTCTCAACCGTGAATGGGGTGGTCCACGCATAATGCATACTAATTATATGGGCCGGCTCTCGACCCCGTTTACCTATATGACCTTAGGTAACCGGGTTAGAGCCTCGCCGATCGGTGGGCGGTCCTTGAGTACGTCAGACAGTGCGCTGTGGCACGCCCCGTAGACGTGGTTAGACCGCGAACGGGACGGCGATGAATGCTGAAAATGTCGGTCCGCTAATCAACCCGCTTCCAATAAATATGCCATGGATTTCGACGCCCCAGCGTCGATGTGGGCGCTGCATTCGCCCTTCGCCGCCACATACTTAGGTCTGCTGTGACCTTGACCTTTGACCTCCAGTCCACAGCGACGACTTAAAATCCTCGCATTTTCATTCATTCACTGTCCCAGAATCTCACCAGGTCGTCAGTAAGGGTTGGTCAATATTCCCTGTAAATTTTATCAAAGTTGTTCAAGCCGCTCATGAGATATCATCGTAACAATATCTGACCAGATGAACAAACGAACGGGACAGCCTAAAACAAAGGGTGACAAAAAGGCATGATAACCATCATCGGTAAATGTTGGTTGCATGGTTGGGAGATTAACTTCCCCTTTCAGCACAAATATGGCTATATCAGAGACAAAAGGTAAAGATTTAGTTCCGCCAGATAAAGGATGGCCGAGGATACGGTAACCTCCCGACCTCGTTGACTTTTTGTTCAGCGACGACCTAAAATGAGAAAAGATAGGGGAGGCTCATTTAAGCTATTACGCTATAGTGCAGTGCCTGCAACAGAATGGAAACTAACCAACCACCACAAGACCTGTTTATCAGTTCAGTGTTATATCTTGTATAGTTGCTGTTCAGCAATTCCTATAACATATCAGCGCAACGACTCTTGTTGTATAATATCTTTTCTGCGTTGGTCTGGCTTTGGAATGCTTCTGTTGTTAGGTAAAACCCAAAAGAAGCATGCGGGGACCTCTCGCCCGCGGCCCACGGTACCAGACCTGCCCCCTTAACTCCCTCGGTAAATGTTTAGTAACGAGACGATATCCATGTCACGTGACAACAAACATCATGCCATTATTGCCATGTGTGCACCACCGCGCGTCTAACCCTTGCAGATATTTCTTATTTCCTTCCTAAGTCTACTAATAAAATAACTCAAAAAGGCGTTTAAGTTGTGTTTTTGGAATTGAACGAACCATAGAAATTAGACCTACTGACTACTGTATTAAACAAGTTGTTTAATACAGTAATTTCTATGGTTCGCTCCCTTCCAATGATATATGTCGCAAGACCGCGTACATTATACTTGATCATCGACTAACGTACGCTACAATGAAAACTACACGTGAATCAAGAGAACAACTGAACGTTAGTATAATAGAAAATAAAGAAGTAGGCCTACTGCCAGAAAAGTATTAGCAACATTCGCAACAACACTTTTTCTATAGCAATAGGTCGAAGCAATACGTTAGCTGGTGGTATTGACAATATTTGTTCGACAAAGTATTTACAAAAAGTAGTTAACAACCCTACTTAAATATGACACGCAACCAGCTTAGTCTACTACCGTACTACGAGATTGCATTATATCATTATGTCACGAGATAGGCCTAGCTAGCGTTAACCGTACAATATATACAACCGAAATAAAAAGAGTTCGCCCAATTAGCAATATCTCATAAAATCTGGGAAGCAATTTCATCACAAGTTTTCGTGGACGCTTTCCCTTTGTCGTGTGAAGTTCACGCTACGACTGAAGTGCCTTCAGTCCACTTCTCCGCGTTGGCGGATCACAATTCCGCGACTCTGCGCGCCTCGTCTGCGGTAAACCGCGGTTGGTCGCAGTGTAAAGCGATATTTTAGCGCGCGTCGGTTGGCAGGTAGACATTAGCGGCGTAGGCCGAGCACGCGCCAATACTCGGTTGTTACGTGCTAGCAGCATTGTAGACACGCTGGCAGCGAGTAAATGCTATAAGCAACACCGACCATTGTCTGGTCAAGAACAACATAGTTCCAGATTCTGACAGATTTATAGTTTTGTGCAGGGTTCACAACCAGGGAAAGTCCTCCAGCAATTACACAAGATATCACATTGAACTGGGCAGGGCAAATTCTACTATTTCCGGGGCATTTGGGCAGTGGATACAAACATTCAAACTATAGGATGGTTGGTTGGAGTTTAACGGCGCTTTCAACACAATTTAGGTCATAGGCCTATTGCGCCTTTAAGGTAGCAATAGAAAGTATTACGCCTAATTCTTGAGGTAATATGATTGAAAAAAAAGAAAAATATAACAATAACAGTAGATATTTAATTAGAAAATTGAAATTAGGTAGTTTATTTAATTGAAAAAGTATAATTTGAGTAAGATTTCTGTTTAGAAATTATAGTTGATTTAAAAATAATAAAATTTAGTATATTTTGACTGGGTGTATGATTGATGCCGTGTTTGATCATATGAAGTGCATTCTGTTATGAGGTCTACGAGTAAGTAATAATTCTAAGACACAGTGAAGTCGGTTGGTTGGGAGATTAACGTCTTTCAGCACAAAATAGGCCATATCGGGGATAAGGTCTTGGGTGGAGATTTAGTTCCACCAGGTTAAGGATGGCCAACCGTTGCGATACAGTAAACTCCCAACCTCGTTGCCTTTTTTCAGCAACAACCCAAAATTGGAAAGGATAGGGGAGGCTCATTTAAGTTATCACACTAGCGCCTTTAACAGGGTGGAAACTAACCAACCACCAGTCCACCACAAGACCTATTTATCAGTTCAATGTGATATCTTGTGTAATTGCTGTTCTTCAGTTCCTATAACATATCAGTGCCTAACGACTCCAGTTGTATAATATCTTTTCTGTGCCTGTCTGCCTTTGTAATGCTTCTCTTAGCTAAAACCCAACAGAAGCATTCGGAGACCTCGCACCCATAGTACCAGACCTACTCTCTCCACTCCCACACGGTAAACTGATACCCCAAACTACCACTAAATGCCTGCGCTAAGTACTATTAGTTTTGATGCAAATTTTGTACATCATCCAACTACATCAACGAGATAACTGTCATCAATACTTATGCAAAGATGCTCAAATATTATAGCAGAGAAAGTGTGTATCTCTTTGTACGAGCCAGAAATGCCCACTGGCATGTAGTTAAATTAAGCTTTTGATGAGGTTTGCAAATATTCTCATCTTTGTACAGTTAGCATTAAAGTTCAATCGATTTCTACTGCGTCCTTCAAAAGGACATTATGGCATGAAGTGGACAGCTTTATCAATGTGAAATATGGCATGATTTTAAAATAATGAAGAAATAATAAATAATGAAAATAATAAATCATGAAGCTGGAAATACCAATGCAGACAAACACTGGAGGCAGTGGATGAAGCATCTATGAAAAAATGACTTATATTAAGCAAGCTTAAAATATACAAATGAGATGTGGCAACAAAACAAACTAAGATATGAACAACATACTGATAATTTTGTGTGAAATAAAGGACTAACAATCGAACAACACGACGTTCTGAGCATGACGTTTATTAACTAAGGAAATGAGACGATGGAAACCATCTCGTAAACAAATCTTCGACAAACAACAGTAGATTTTACCTCTCACAACATTTAAGTCAGAATACATACATCAAGCGCCATGACACTGCACAGTGATTTTGATTCATAGATTACATTTTTCACAAACGCTAGTAAATAAACCACAACTGATTTTGGTTTCAAGTCGTAATGTAAGCAAAGTGAAACTTCATCATGATTCAACGGCAACAATTCACTGTACTCTTAAATGCAGACATCATAATCTTGCAACTATGAAAAATTTTACTCGTTAAAACTACAAACACCGATTACACAGTTTTCGGGTGAATGTGGATTACCAACTGATACTCCTTTAATCCAGGCCGACATATCACCACAGGAGAGCAAAGCTTTTCATGTCAATATAACACCAATTCAGCTAAAACTTCCTTTTATTGAACTAAACAAGGCGTCACCATAACGGGACGTAACAGTACTGGCCCGCTGTGGAGCTATAATTAGACTGGAGGTGGCATGACGTCATCGCCTGGAATGCGCGCGTGAAGCCACCTGCAGTCCCGCCGTGGAGTTTACTGAACCTGAAAGATGCCAGCGAGCAAACCAATACTGGCTCATGAGGCGGACCAGTAATAAATTGGACCAGATTTCTATGACCAATTGATCACGATTAAAGGGTATATTTTTTTGATCAAATGCACTACAACAGACAAATTCACATCACTGATAGTATTGTAAACTAGCTCTACACACATGCCAAATTTCATTGAAATCGAAGAAACATATTTTTTGGACGGACGGGCGTACACACAGACGGACAGACCGTGCCAAGTTCAAAGTCACGTGACACAAAATCCAGGACAAATATAAAAAATCAGGCCCAATCAAATTTAGACATTGTGCCCTAGTTTAAGAATCTGTGGTCAGTTGCCAGCTCCCATTGTAAATGGCAAAGAAGATAGCTTTTGAAAATGTCCAGATTTCCAACTTCGAAGGGCTTGTGACCTTGACTGGGATCGGGTCATACTGAATACCATCGTGCATCAGTCATCAACCTCTACCTACATGCGAAAGTTCACTGAAATCAAAAAAAACTCAGTGGACGGACGCACGTACGTACAGACTTTGAGACCGGCCTTATTAGGTCAACTCTGTCGAACAGTAATCCTAAAAAGTTGCTATGTACACCTGTTAGGACTGAATTTAACCCATTGTTATCACACAGCAGTTTTAGGTAAATGCAAACATCAATGTCCTAATAATACTGGCAGCCACACAGGTATTATAAACAGAACATTTCGAAACAGAAAATTTCGAATAAAAAAAAATTAGAATCAATGTTGGAAATGGCTTCATAACTAAAACTGGCTATCAGATATTTGAAATGCAAGCTTCTCAATGCCAGAGTTTTAAAATAACGACAAGCTTATTGTTCAGCTATGTTTGTACTCTATATAGCAGTAAGATTGAAATACCTCGTTATCTACTGTTGCAACATCATTTGAAATGCAAAAGCAGGCCTCCAAAAGAAGCCACATAAAAAAAGGAGAGAAATTATATGTAAGTAAAAGTCATGTCTTTCTGTTTATATGTGGTTTCATCATGAATGGATGTACAAATCCAGCACTCACTGCCATATTACTAAAATCGGTATGAATGTTAATTATATTTCAAAATCAAACGAAATTAAACGTCCTTAAAAGTTGTAAAACCTGTAAATAGATATTAAATGAAGATTTTCCTCCGTTGAGAGTGAAAAGAATTACAAGCAGGATTCTCTTTACTTAGCTTACTCAATGACAGCAGCAATGTACAAAGTAAAAAAATAAGCAAAACCTGTGGATCTCACCATTACAACATTTATCAGTAACTATGTACACTCACACAGACAGACCGACCATGCTACTCTGTGTGTAGCAATAGGCTGCTATAGCTGGATGTGATGCGGCCAAATACAGTGTCGCCCTAACGGGACGTACGCGCAATGGCCCGCCGTGCAGTGTTACAGTGGAGCTATAATAGCGCAGGCTGTATGACATCATCGCCTAGCCTGTGCGGCTGAAGCCTCCTGCAGGCCGGCCATTGAGCGTTACAGACCCCAACAGACGACAATGACAGATGCCCGCAAGCAAAATAATACTGGCCCATTAGGTGTCCCAGTAACAAGCAAAGCCTAAATCTAACCACTGCAACATTTACCAGTAACTATACACAGACACTAGACTCAAAAAATTACTCCAGAACAATGTTGTCAAATGAAGGTCCACGCGTTATAGATATTGTGTCAAAGCAATTTTTCTGTTCCACGTTTATGGCACACAGTTTCTTCAGCACAAGCAGGGTGTGGAATTTGGCGGCGACTTGCTTGCGATGGTTGCGCGACACAAGGCTGCCGAATGCTACCTCTTTCCGTTTATCCAGTGCTTTCTGGATGGCGTGAAGGAGCTGCCCGGATCGCCTGTTCAGTATGCGTGTGTCTTCTTCATTTTCCCCTTCCTACGAAATGCACGTAAGAACACCAGAATAATCCAAAGTTGATACTAACATCTATTTCCTGCCATGCTTTAGTTTAGTGACGGGAAAAATATCTAGCCTGTAAACATTTATTCCCCAAGGCAGAGAGAAAGAAAAATGGGGTGACTGAGTGAGTAGATTCTTAACGGCAGCATCAGCACAAAGTAGGCTATTCAGTGCCAGTACAAGTTAAAACCAATACGATAAATTAATTCAAATGGGAAAACCAGCTATTAAAAACTGCTAATAAAATGGATATGTGCGACAACAACATCACCACTATCACTATTGGGTTTCAAACCAAATTTTGGTCTAAAATTTAAGTTTAAGTGAAACTTAAAATTGCAGACTGCCTTACCACTGAACAATGGCTAAGCATAACTCGCACAATCAACTCAGGTGAATCCAACCAGAAACCAAAGTGTACTGCTGAACTAGAGGGCGCTGCGTAAGTAGAGCGTATACCTCCAGCACACCACTTGCTGTTACTGGCGAGCAGGTATGCTAAGTTTAACCCCAACTTTCTCAAATTTCATCAGCTCTTTTCTGGTCCATACGCCATAGTTTATCTATTCCCCAAATATAAGGTGAATAGCATGAAAATTACCCGTTGCTACCTGTGACAGCAGTATAAACAGGGCCGTCAAGAGCACGGAGGGGAGGGGGAAAGCTACCCCAGGCCCCGCAGTGTCGGAGGCGCCCCGCGATCCCTCGAGGGTGAGGTAGCCTACATGGGGCCCTGTAAGTGACTGTAGTTCCCTCTGGCCCCAAACTGGATCCCAACGAGCCTGGGTGGGACAGTCACGTCAGCAAGTCGTCCAAAGCAAACTCAGCAAAGTCACACTGAACTAACATGGATGACTGACTGGATGGTTATTGTAAACTGTGCCCACCAGACTTAAAATGTTCTCAAAAACATCGAGTTTGGGTAAGAACTAGGAAACGGTTTGTTCACACAAATATACATACATCAATTTAATGGCCGATGTCAACGTCTAACATGTTGTGCAGGTGATCCCTCAAAAGCTAACAAGGCAACGTTTGGAGCAGTATTTTCACAGGCTGAATGTACTAAACCCCAGTGTCAAAACACTATAAGGACAACTTACTGTGTATACAGCCTCAAACAAGTTTAATGCAAACTGCGAATATGGCCAACATAAGGAAAACACCAGAAAGCCCCCGCTGAAGGTTATACTGACCACTTAGTAATTAGGTGTTTCAAAATGCCTGTGCTGTAGGCATGTTTGGTGCTGCCCTCTGGTGATTCAGAAAGTATAAGTCACCGCATAACACGCGTCCATCAAGAAACAACATTTTCATCTCATGACCACAGACTTTTACCTTGATCTTCGAACATGACCTAGATCGCGTCAAGATGAACTATCGTGCAAAATACCTAGGTCAAATGTCATTTCCTCAAAAAATTATTGTATGATGCAGACAGAGGCAGATGGCCACACGTACACACACTGCACCACTTGTTTGTGTAATGAAATGAAAGCAAACTTACGGCAAACAGTGTAATATCAGCTGCCGCAGACTGCAGCGTCTCATCAAATGCCGTATCATCACCGAAGTCCTCGGCCCGAGCTACAGACAACGGTTCCGCAATGGAAGACCCGGCTTGGAAGGATATGTCATTAATTGGAGCCGGCACTGCGACATCCGGCACCGGCGGAAGTGAGATGTCGGCAACGGCTGACACGTTGACTCCGACAGATGTCCGACTGGCATCGGCCGCATGGTCATCCAACGGCAACTGAATCCCACTCGCGTCATGAACTGTAACAGGAGCCGTCGACATCCGAGACAGATTCCCACCTGCATCTGCGTCCGGTTCTGAAACATATCACACTACTTCCATTTAATAGTCAATTATTTTCTTTCAGGTGCACCTGGGTTGACCGGCCCCCTGGTTTTCTTCATACTCTTGTCCAGGATTGATTAAGTTAAGGTTTTACATCCCACTCGGCACAAAGTAGGTCATTTCGGAGACGTTCTTCCCAGCCAATTTCTTGGCTACGTACTGAAGAAACTAAACCCAACACAACAAAACCAAGTAATAAAAGAACAAAATGACCCAAGCTAACATAAAAAAACACACAAAAGACAAAACCTAAATAAACACACAAAAAGAAATCTAAACCTGGCGTGCAAAACTGTAAGAACTGCTCACATGTGTGTGCATATCATTGTACACAACTGCCATACACAACACAGCACAGAGCAGTTCTGATGATCTTCCCTATTATCCGCCAGACAAGCAACAGAGCGCAGATGCTGTCTACTGGAGGGGAGACGGCCTCTCACTCAGCAACAAAACCTTTGCGGCATGGGTTACTTTATGGGCTGCAAGTCCTTCCTGTTGTATCCCATAAATCAACAATGTCCTCAGTTCATTAGCGTCTTTTCCACAATAACCTGCGTAGGCCGGCACCAGAAAGGTAAACCATTCTGAAGTTTAATGAAACGAGAGACGATGGGGTGGCAGTGGCATCAGCCAGACTACATGCAAATTATCTGCACTTTTGTTACAAACCGATACGCATACTAGCACCTTATCATTCAATTTGTACAGGCCAGATACTGTTCCATCGACAGTGTCAAAGCAATGAAGGCATGACGGAAATAAATATTAACTAGAAAACATATGCAGTCGTATCGACATGCAGACCCACGCCAGCAATAGCAGCAGCACACGACCGTAGCAGCACGCGTCACTAGCAGCCATGCGACCGTGACAGTTTTCATAACCGTGTGACCTTGATCTTTTGACCTCTGACTGAGTCCATGCATGCCAAGCGACTGCTAGCGTATATACGTTTGGTGTTGACAGCTCAAGCCATTTTCGTTTCAGAGTGCGGATAAACAGATAGACAGACGCGACTGAACGCCCTACCCACACCGGCGGCAGTAACTAAAACTGTTATAGTGCTGATAAAAGAACTTGGACCATGGAAGCAGAATGCCGCCCATCAGAGACACACATAGAAACACACACTCTGTTATAATGACCACTTTACAGATTTACCTCGGGTAGCCAGTTTCCTTTTAAGGGTTTGGAGCATATTTCACAGCCTACCTGTTTTTTACAGACGCCAAAAGCAATAGCACAAATGGCACATGCACTGAAAACCAGCACGACCACCACCACCTATGTTTTCCAGGTCAGCCAGTTTCCATCAGTCTTTTCCCATCCCACACTTCTTCCGGAACACAATTTTTGCAAATAAGTGGCTCAGGTTTTCTACAGAGTGGACATACTTTCTTTCACCAAAAAAAACACAAAACGCCCACAGCAACTCAAACACTGATGCCAACCAAATCACCCTCCAGACTCATTCTTTCCTTGTCCACCATCACACTTCCGACGAAAGACATGCCTAACACGTATGTCGGTCCTCATTATTGTCCGGCCAAAATGTACACTGGCCATGTCACATGCTGCCCTCTGGTGAATCACGTCGAGTATGCGCCATGTGTACTATTCTATTAAGGTGAGAAAAAGATGGGATTGACAGACAGACAGACTGACGGACAATGCCACAGCATTACATTAGGCTTTCTGCTAGATGCAGTTAGCGTAATAATCCACTGCACATGGTGAGATTAAATTCAATAGCGTCAGTCACACCTGGTAAGCTGGCACCACGTCGTAACTCGCTCTGTTCCTGTTGTACTTCGGCACCGCGTTCTGTTTCCATGTCACGTTGTTTGGGCTTGTTGCGGCTCTGTGTATCTTCCTCGTCGCTAATGGGACGGGTAATAAGTCCACGATTAAACATCTATCAAAGGAGACACATGCCACAAAACAGAACATTCAGAATATACAATTCATCTAGCCACATAGTGGCAACAAGTCTCCATGTCACTAAGCACCAGTTCAATGTCCAATTTTCCGGCAAACTAGGTTCCCTGTTGTCTGCTGATCCGCAGAAGTGATCGGTGAAAAATTTGTATGTGGACATATGCCCTTCCTGATGACAACCAGTGCAACCAGTAACGTATTACTGATGGAAGGCTCGCACTCTAATGTCAGCAAACACCACTGAATTCTGCACGAACAATTACTGATTTGATGCAGTCTAACAACCTAAGACCGATGTCACACCTGCTATTTTATCACACAATTTTGTCGTGCAACTGCATCGCACGACATTGTTGCACAATGAAAATTGCGCGATAAAATCGCAGGTGCGACATCGGTCTAAGAAACTTAATAGCATCCGTTTGCTACTCGTTTCTTATAAAGCTGTATATGCTAATGGCACCAAATTTTTCAGCATTCAGTCATTAATGCAATTTATGTCAGATATACGTGTAAAATTGGGGACTGTTGAACACAACAGGCAACAGCTTCTGCCAGAATGGGACAGGAATGAAAGTTGTGGGACAGGTACGGGATTATGAGTGACAGCTACAGGACTGCGATGGGAACAGGACTGATAGCTGCAGGACCAAAACTGGAAGAGGAAAGAAAGCAGGGGAAACGGAACAGGACTGGTAATGACATACTTATCCCATGCAAAACACTGGGCTTGAACGCCAGTACTATATCAGCTGGCACCTCCACTGCTGAAATAATCCAGTCTCACACAGCTAACCTGTCGCAATCTCGTCGGCAGAATTTGTTTTCCGGGCATAACGAGCAGTTTGTCAACTCCACCGGCGTCTTTCCACTCCATCAGTCTCTTGCTGGGTGGAGCCAACTCCAGTGGCACCACGAGGTCGGCCGCACGACGCAGCTGAGCACGCATTGTGTCGCTTGGAATCAACTTCTGCTCGTCGATCACCAATTTGCGTTTCTTTTTCGTCTTGCGTGCTGTGCCTGAGTTTCCACCACAGCATTGACTCAGTGGCATCACATTTTGAACACCCACAAAGTAGCAGTGTGTACAATTTCCATTGCGTGTCTGCCCCGACTGGTGCTAAGTAGGGCACGTGATATTTTGTGCCAGTTACCTCTTATGATGAACCAGCTGATCCCAGATTGCACACAGAATGGCTGTGCAATGATGTGCAACCGTGTTCAACTTCGTCTCTACAACGCCGGGCAGAATCACCGCAAAATGACACAGTTGAAAACATGGTAAAATTTAAGGTTTCTTGCCCCTAATGGGGACAGAATGTGCTTAGCTGGTACTCATTTCTTGTTCAACTGAAGATAAAAGGCTGAGTTGGCCCAAGAGACAGTATACCCATCATAGCAGTAACCGGGATTAATGTAGATACCCATCATAGCACTAACCGGGGTTTAATGTAGACTAACTTCGTTGATGTGGCCATTATGTACTGTCTCTAGGTGTCTGCACGAAGTGCATAAAACCTTTCTTTGCAGAAAACGTCAACAACGAACCGACAGTTGTAGCGTCAATCGGTTCGAGAGCAAATGCCTCTGCATCGTTGGTGATCAGTGTAGTCTGATCTGGAGCAATGGTCTGATCGCTTGCTGCTGGACCTGCTCCAGCCGTCACTGCCACAAAACATCAACAAATCGTTGTTCATTGTGCTAAATCAATTCTTGTGAAATCTTAGACATTTTTTAACTTAGAGCAGCTCTCGACTAACGACTAACTTCAGAATACAGGTAAAATGTTGTACAACCCAATAGGCAGGTTAATGTTTAAACTCAGTATTTAGAAATCCAACTGAATAATTATATTTCAAGGAGATTGCCTCTGAGCAGGGATGTTAATGGGTCTCGCGAGACTGAGACTCATTTTTTCTCGATCCCAGGAGCTGAATTCCCAAATTCTGAGCATCGAGAGCAGTTAATAATAACGCCAGTCGCTCCACACTTGGTTGTTATCAATCGCATACCAGCAGGCAGAGCCGATGACTGCCGCGATAGGAAATTGGCCAGGACGTGGGAATGTGACCGCTGTAGTCGACCTGCTCTCACCCACTAATTTCACCGACTGTAGTGTTAGGCCCACATTTCGTGGCAGTCAAAACATGTCAGCAACTTGCACGGCCCTGGATAATGCTTACTCTTCGTCGGCTGCCGGTTGTCTTTGATCTAGACCGGCCGTCACCGCGGCTCCCTAGGTTCCCACGGTTTGCCGATCACTTTCGCCCGACAACGCCGCTCCCTGTAAGTGTTATACCCACCTCCGAAGGGACCCGGTAGGGTCGGGTCCCCGAACCCGTGCAGGCCTCCAATCAGTGCATCCGGCGACGGCTGCTGTCGTCCGCTGCTTTCTTCATACTAGCAACTTCAGTACTGTTGGAGAGGCAATTTTCAGCCGCCGGGCGTCTTATCATATAATCTGCTGCTCTTGGTCCAAATCGAGTCTCGATTGAGTCCCGGGATTGGCCGATTGAGACTCGGGAATAAAATTCCCTGGGAATTAGCATCACTACCCCTGAGATCATGATTATGTCCGACAATTATCGGACAGTGCTGCTAAGCCCCCAGATAGTGTACAGTAGCCACAGAATGGTCACGTGTGGGTGTAAAAAAAACAAACATTAACCTGCAACACCTTGTTGTTCAGTTGCAGCAGCAGCAGGCGCGACTGGATCAGCAAACAGCTCGTTATCAACCACCTCACCTGTGAATAGTATCATAATTACAGGTGAGCAAATTAATATCAAATCACAAAATAACAAGTATCATATTAACAATAAAAACATTATATTTGACTAATGGCATATCTATGGTGCCAACAGTGTTACAGTGACGATCTCACAAACAACTGATAATGAATTGCCTGCCTCCATTCCATACACTCCATTATGGAAGCAGTGTTGTCACATTCATTTACCATGAGTTACACTGTCTGAAACATTTCACATCCCCACTTGTCGGAAAACACCGAGCCCCACTTGTGTAGATTTGCAACACAAATGACTGACTGGTGTGGAAATCTAAACTAATATCTAATACAATAAGGTGTTACCCTAATGAGACGTAACACTACTGGCCCGCAGTTGCGTGCTGCCCCTTGGTGAGTTACGTGGCACATACGTGAGTGTTACAGATGACAACAGACGCCAGAGAGCATCACTAGTCCGGCCCCCTACACTGTGTAGGCAGGCCCGTAATAATAAACAGTGACAGTACAAAAGGAAGCAATGAAACTGTAGTAATAAATAACGATCAAAATCAACAGACATTACATCATATTGTAGCGAAGAAAGGTAAAGACAAGTACATACCAAATAGCTGTGGGTCCATGTGACCACCAAACTCATTTGAAATATTAACGCTTTCATCCGCTCCGATATCTCCTGCACCAAACAGTTCAATTCATACAGCAATAACACTCACTTGTTAACCTGTTCTTTTTTTGAATTACAAAAAAAAATTAATACTTGTTCAACGATGTGTCCTAGTATAGAGTAACAACAGCTGTTTTACTGTTTAACAGTATAGAAATACAAAAAACCGACAGCTACAATTAATCAAATGCAGAAGTCTGACAGGCGTTACGGCATAATGTTTTAAGCAAGTCATCATATGGCAGTCCTAGTATCAGCACGCTGTGTTGCAGATACATTAGTCAGTGATCAATCACTTGCTCAATCAATAAGATGTAGATGGAGACAGCTAACTTTGCCCCTGATGCTGCCACCTAGCAATCTTGATGAAACATATGCATCATATCTGTTCTATTATGTCAAAACATGATGTTACCCACAAAACTAGCAGTACATAACATTGTGGTCAGAGGAGGACCAAGCCATGGCCACACTCCATGGGTAATGTGCAGCAAATGTTGTCAAGTTGGGATGACGTTTTTTTTGGAGATATGTGATGGACAGACAAACATCACACATACTATCACAATACTTCGGGGGTGAAGTCATTCATAATGTCCACCTATAAAATACCCCCATCTGTTGGCATCAAACTGCCAACGTAAAGGAAGAGCAATGTAATGGATAAATGATTTAAGTGTCCAAAATGATAATATATATGTTTATTCTCATATAGCAGCCAGTGGCTGGATTATAACACAACACACACAACACTATACATTACACAATACTATACATATAATACATTACAAAGAACTGTTAAATACCGCAACTCCCCC
>Ga0209780_1001935_pt1 | contig 14257 bp, 12 predicted proteins | sample WorMetexBAHAMAS2_FD_187384 | JGI IMG/M metagenome (GOLD analysis project Ga0209780, IMG submission 187384) | Marine gutless worms symbiont microbial communities from Max Planck institute for Marine Microbiology, Germany - Inanidrilus exumae... | ecosystem: Host-associated > Annelida > Digestive... | reverse complement strand
CCGTCACATTTTCCGCTGCTGTTGGCGAGAAAGTGTAAGGCCTTTGCAGTACTATTGCAGGACTTTGCCAATGTTGCACTTAGTTAATCAGACTAAGCTACTATTCTGGAAGAAAATGTACACTAACAGTAATGTAGTCTTGTACACTTTGTCTCGTTATGCTGGTGTACCTAGCCGCTTTATGGCAGTTGCTAGTCAATACGGACGTATACACTCGCTGCGGCAGACTGTTGGGACTGTCAAGTTTGCTGTCTGGAAGTTTTTTACAGAGACTGTTCATATCTAGATTGTGCTTATTTTGTCGTATTGCTATATTGTACTTCGGTGTGTGTGTGTGTGTGTGTGTGTGTTTTATGTTTGCATTTTTTCGCTATCTTCTGGTGTAATAAATAAATAATAATAATCGCCCATGCCAAATTTTGTGACAGTCGGTTCAGGAGGTTCAGAGTTCGACCTGATACCCCCAATTTTGCCATTTTCCATAGGAATAGCTGGTCGCCCTTACAACAGTGTAATCACTACCGTGCTACCCTGTGATCACGGCTTGTACCGTGTACGGTAGTACAAGCTGTTGTGAAAGCCAATAGCCAAAATAATGGGAAAGGGCAACTTTGACCCCCTGGGGCTCCGAAACCCCTATACTGATTTCGATGAAACTTGGAATATATAACCACGTCGTAGGTTTTTGTTTTTATTTTTCCTTATTTTTTGTTTCTTGGACGTGCGTTAGATTAAGCTGGCCATCCCGTCAGCTTTTGAGCGCACGTTAATCTGCCGTATCGTATCGTATCGTGTGGAATCGTATCATACTGTGATCTCATTGCAAACGTGATATTTTCAGAGACTGTTTCTCAGCGGATGGTCATGAAACTGAAGTTCTCAGAGTGCAGCGCTGCAGCTTGTTTTGGCAGACTCACTGGCCTATCTGGGTCAGTCTTGTTTGTAGACACTAACAATTTGCTGGCGTTTATTCTAACCTCGTACGTGAAGTTGCTGTGGAAAACCGTAAAACTAAGTAGCGTAACATTCACAGTTTCTAACTAAAAGAAAACAGCTCTCACACGAGTGCACACCTACGATGGCAATGTTTTTGTCGACTCGTGACATTGACCTTTGACCTTCTGACCCCAAAATAAATTCAGGACTCATCGTGGAACATTTCTGTGTCAGGTTCGGTGATCCTAGCTGCATCGGATTCTGAAATATCGTGCAGACAAACAGATGTTAAAAACTTTATACCCCCGCGACTGTCGCTGGCGTGGAAGATGATGATGATGATGATGATAATAATGACTGTCAGCGTACTTTATTTCCCAGAAAACTCGACCAGCAGCAAACGATATAATTTACAAACAGTCTTGTGATCTCGAGACCAAGGTATCAGGACTCAAGAGCAGTCAACCACAACCGTCCTGTTTATGGTCTTACTCTTATTTGGATGGTATTCACACACAATTGTTATACAGTTCTGCATGTCTGTGGGACCTGCGTTGTGGGTCACTCACTTGCATCGTGGGACTCCCTGTTAGTGTTAGGTCTGCATGTGAAAACTAGAATTTTGGCAATTAACGTGTAAATTCCCAACCTGATGGTCGCCCAGCCTTTTGCATTTGGACTGTGGCAAAGTTACTTACGAGCTTTCCCCCCAAAAAAGTACAAAAATGGGCGTTCATAGGCGATCATGGTTGACTCATGGTCATCGGCATTGTCACCATTCATATATCAGTGGTAAAAAGATTTTATCTTGTATTGTTTCCGAGAAATAGAGATATACAATCTGGATGTTGATCAAAATAGCGACATTTTTCAAACCCACGTGCATTGTTCGTACCCAATAGGGATGCTCCAGTGGAATTTCATTTCAAAATCGTTGATGTGAGTGTTGCAGTAAGCAGCTTGCGGCAAGCCAACTTGCCCTGCGGAACGCCAGCGGGCAGACTGGCTTGCTGCTGCTGCTGCGCGTGCACCGAGGCCGCGGAGACATGGTAGCAGAGTGCCCTTTTCTGCCCTTAATTTATTTTAGGGGCATATTCAGGGAACCGGCATAGCAGGTTTTCTATCGTGGCTAAATGAACACCATGTGGGAAAGTTTCGAAAACGTCGGTTAACGATCGTCGAAGAAAGAGCTATGACTAAAAAGATAAGCAACATCCATAAATTTGAATACTCTATACGCTTACACTAGAGCTAAAATGGGCGACCATAGATAGGGTGTCACTGTCCCAGTAAAGGCAACAGCACCGAGAGTTGATGTGTGTGTGTGTGTGTGTGTGTGTGTGTGTGTGTGTGTGTGTGTGGTACAGCTGAAGGCGATCATTGTCCTGATACCTGTTATCGTTATCCTTGGATGTGTTCTGGTCGGCATACTGCTTCACTGCTGGCTGAAAAACAAAAAGTAAGCACATCCTTCTACTTTTTTAGGCCGCATCGCCTGCATGCGGTGCACAGATGCGGCCTATTGCTACAGATGTCGCACGTAGCGTGGTCTGTGTGTCTGTATGTGTTGGGCAGTTGGTGAGCTCTGCAAAAACGGCTGAACCGATCGAGATGCCGTTTGAGGGCTGACTCATGTGGGTCCAGATTAACCTAGCTTGTGTTAGATGGGGTCCAGATCCCCCACGGGAAGGGGCACTTTGAGGGGCATGTGCCTGCCCATTGTAACGTACCTATGCATGGCGAATTTACCTGCCCAGCGCACGCAGCGGATGAATGCATTCGCCGCCGCGAGGGGCGACAAGACGACGATGCGGCCTCTTGCCAAATTACTTTGGAAACTTGTTTCAATCTACTAACGCTTTTACTGTTGTGGATTACTTACTGAGTCCATTCTGGATGATAATGCATTGATTAGGTTACTCAGAGTTATCCATGGGTCTATTTTGTGTGACCCGATCCAACCCAACCCATCAGCTGACTGACCCAACTCAACCTGACCCACTAGAAGTGGAAAACTTTGGACTCAACTCGACCCAACCCAGTACAGCTAACAATGGAGCTTACAGTCTAGTAATGACACAGAGCTTACCTCTTATTTAGTCAATCAAGCACCATATATTCGTATTCTTTACTTATCATTATACATGATATTAAAGACAGTGTCGTTATGTCTGTCAAAACAAGTTCTTCTGATCGATTTTCGGTACCAGTCAGATCGGCCGTAAAATCAAATTTAACTGCTTAGTGCAACCAAAACTTATCTAACGATGCTTTAAACGCATCAACGCAATCCTTTCGAATTTTTAGCACATTGCTTATAGTGGACCCAACCCGACCCGCCGAAAACTGAAAAATCGACCAAACCCGACCCAAGCGTCTTCTGAGCTATATACTCGGTTTTTGATTTTATTTTTTTACTTATTTTTTCGTTTCTGGGCCATGCGCTAGATTAAGCTGGCCATCTCGTCAGCTTTTGAGCGCATGTTAATCTACCGTATCGTATCGTATCGTATCGTATGGACCTCTGATGGCGCTGGTGGTGATGGTTGCGATGGTCCATGCTTGTTTATAGACTGCAGTACAAGTACATGAAGCTGGTGGAGTCAGCCAGCGGCAAAGATGGTGAGATGCCAGCTGCTGAAACTTGTGCGCTCGACGAAGGCGAAGAAGACGAGCACTTTGATGCGGTCGAGTTCAAGTCAAAAGGACGGACATTTCTGAAAAAGTTCAAGAAACCTGCCGACAAAAAGGTAATCAACTTTATTCGCCTAACACCAGCACTCGATTTTCGCAGCTAGACTTCGTGATATTCGTGCTCAAAATTGACAAAGAACTCTCCCTTATCTTATTTTCATGGCGGCCAGCAGTTTGGCTGCCTGGCTGCAAATTTGTACGAGTTTAGCCAGTGGTTAAAGTGAAAAAATAGACGTGGGGGTACTGTGATTTACAGTTTGGTCACCCTGTCAGCAGTTGCGGGCCCTTAGCTCAAACTTGGCCATCGATAAAATGAAAATTTCCAAATACGTTCCGTTACATTTGTTATCAGACATTACAGTCGACTTAGTTGAGCATTCAACTTCAGTTATTGATGACTTTTGCGTTGTGTCACGCGTTCCCGTTACCGTCCCCGTGCGTCCGTTGGGATAGCTGACGTGGGGGAACTCATTCTACCATATACTTGAGGTGGGGGCACGGCGTCCCTTTGCGTCCCACACCAACTTAACCACTGGGTTTAGCCCAAATGAATGACAATGTTGTCTAGGACTGGAGACGTCAGAGAATCTTAATTTTTATTCCAACGCATTTACAGCACGTTATCTCGATACTTTTGCATGATGGTGATTCTGTTTCATGGCTGCCCAAAACTGAACTGCCTGTTAGGAGCTCAGTGCATAGGCCCACGAAGTAACCGGAAAAATTTTACCAGTACATTTCTTACTGACGTGATGCAATATTTAGTGCCCGCATGCTTGTCAATCAGAAATTTGTGAACAACTATAATATTTTGGCGTATTTGTTTTTTTTCAGGATTACGAAGAATTTCATGATGTGAGCAACGATCACAGTTCTCTGCTTGGATGAGCGGCGGCTCGAGCTGCAACGTACGGTATTGCTAGCCAGTTCATACACACATATACGTGGCTAGGCATGATTATACCACCTTGGACAAACGTTTTTTTATTTGTAGGTTTTATAGTCAACTTTATTCACCAGTTTAATTGGCAGCAAACAAGAAGAAAATAAATGCAATAAAGAAAAAGAAAAGAAAAACAAATAATGTCTAAATTACCGCAGGTTACACACTCTCAACATGAGCGAACAGTTGACATAATACGTTGTTAGACTGAACATATTTGGCCATAAACCTCTGCTTACGCTTGGCAATCAGCGTCTCCATTTCCAGTAGGCTGCCTCCTTTTTAATAGCAAAATAATAGTTTGACTTGCAGCTTGGTTGATGTTTCGTTAAAAGATGTGTTACTTTATTTCAGCATAGTTCTACTGTTGTTTCATTGGATATCTGCACTCTGTGTTGGTCGTAGACACAATTTTGCTGGTTTTTGTTGGTCTGGATTTGTCTCATGGCAGTTTGCTGTATTTCTGTGACGTCTTTATTTAAGGCGTCTAACAGGAAACTAGTAGAAGTGTGCAACATATCGCTGACTAAGTCAAGCACAAGCCAGTGATGATAAATTAGCCCTGTGGACGTAAAATAACCAAAACAAATAACAGACATCATACAATAATTGCTTCTCTGAAGTGTAATTGTAAAACCCTTTAATTTGTCTGCCCTTTTATTTGGCGAAATGCGAATGCAAACCACACAATCGTAACCGTGTGACCTTGACTTTTGACCTTTTGACCCCTGAGTCAGTGCATTCCAGCTGTGATGTTGATAGCCCAAGCCGTTTTCGTTTTAGAGCGCGGACAAACAGACAGACAGACGCGACTGAACACCCTACCCTCGCCGGCGGCTATACAGCCGGCTTGAGTAATTACAGTTGGTATAGTATCGATATTTGTGCCATTTAAATTCATGGTTTTGTTTAGCTTGCGAAATAAAGGGAACGCAAACATTAAGGGTTTTACAGTAGTTAGTAAATGAGCAGTAATATTTAGTTCTGACTTCTGCCGTGACTCTGAGATACGATACGATACGATACGGTAGGTTAACTTGCGCGCAAAAGCTGACGAGATGGCCAGCTTAACCTAGCGCACAGAGAGAGAGGGATCACTTTTAGATACGAGGAAGTGATGGAAGCATACAAGTTTGTTCAAACAATTTCTCCTGAAAGTTATTTCTTTGCATTTTAGGGGTTCAGTCTCGTAGTAAGCAAGCGGTAGGCCTAATGTTAATGGGTGCATATGGTTCGCTTTTGGAGAACCTTAATTTCGCCCCTTTGTATGTTATATTTCACATAACTCTTGTTCGTTTTCATCATCATCTCTAAAAATCACTGATCGCTCCTTTTGTTATGTTTCACCTAGTCTCTGGCAGTGATATTTTCGTTAACTAGAACTAGAAGTCGAACTACAATTAACGCTATTAGTTCACTAGAACTTGAATTAAAACTAAAATTATTTCCATAACGAGAACTGAATTAAAACTAAATTGATCGTTTCCGAACTAAACTAGAAGACGAACGAAAAATCCATGAAGAACGAAAATTGTGAGAACTTCTGAAATAGTACAAATAGTTTATGCTTGCATACAAAACGTTTTTGGGACGGAGTGTTGTTTTCATCATTTAAATTTAATAGTAACAAGCATAACTGCTATAAGAAGTAATTGAATTACATTAAATTGACATGAATTTGGAATTTTGGAAATCAAATGTCAACGAACTGAATGATGTTTTTCATAAATAGAATTGAACTAAAACAAAAATGGCTTTGTAAAAAACTAAACTGGAAGTCGAACTAAAATTATTTCCATAACTAGAATTAAACTAAAACTACGAAATAATGACTCTAAACTAAACTAGAACAATAACTAAAAAGATTTTCATAACTAAAATATCACTGGTCTCTGGAATGAACTCCCTTTATCTTTTCGTCAACCTCATTTTGGTACCAGTTCCTCCATTTCCGACTCACCTATTCGCCCATCACTTCTTCCTCTTCTGATTAACCACTCTGCACATCCATAACTCCCTCTCTCTTTCACTCCCGGCTTAAAACCTACCTGTTTCACAAATCCTACCCCCGTAGTTTTACTTCTTCCTCCCGGACTGCCTTCACGGACTATTGCCCGGACCGTTTCTTCTGAGCTACTCGGTTTTTGTTTTTAGTTTTTCCTTATTTGTCACTTCTGTGCCGTGCTCTATAGATTAAGCTGGCCATAGCGTCAGTTTTTGAGCGCACGTAAATTCACCGTATGATATGGTATGGTATAAACAATGGGATGCTGATGCTGGAGTGTGTGTGTGTGTGTGGTGTGCATGTATGTATGTTTTTATCAGTAAACTATCACGTACATTACATGTTGCAGGTATGGTACTGGGTCTGCTGAAGATGTTCAAGTTGACACTGGACGCCAAGTGCACAATTTTTCTACTCTTTCGCGTGGAATTAATGCAGTGGAAATTGCAGTTCCCACGCATTAATGATTACCAACATCATTTTCTCAATATTTCACTAATTATTACTCGCGTAGTTGCCTCAGACATATCTGTGCTCTAGCCTATAAGAGATAAGCAAGTTACAAACCTCCGACCTCACCCAGGCACCTATTCCCTTTACCAAATGTAGGCCTAACAGCCCACCCATGAAGATCCAGTTTATGTATATTATGGTCTTTCCTCTGTGTGCTTATTAAGTGCACAGCACATATAACTAGAACCAGTATTCCGACTATGCCCAAAAAGTGTGATTGATTTTCAAATGGCAGTGTCATATGTAACATTGTGAGATTTAGCCAGGTTCTGTTGAAAATGCCGCAATTTCTATTTAGTTTTTAGATAAGGATATGACATGTCAAAGTACTTGTTGAATGATTTCTTTATTCTTGCTCTTTAGTCTTTCATTTTTCTTCATTTTAACATGTCATGTGATCAGCGCCATTTTGATGAACGGAACTAAAGTGTGCCGTGCTGTTCCCATCACAGCTCTGTTTAACATGATCAGTACATATGTGGCAGTCGAAATACTGGTTCTTGTTATATATGTTGTGCTAAACTGGCAACCACTTCTCTCTGTGTGTATGTGTTTCTGTGTCTGTACTTTATGCGTTCACATTATCAGAGTCCCTTTATCATTTTTGTTCATCGTGTAATGTCCCAGGTACATTCAATGTCAATGTCAATGTCAGTGCAGGTGGAGCATGCTGCAAATATCCTCTCTGTGAATGTCAGTTTTGTTATTTGTAACAAAGTGCGTATTTGTTTAGCGCGGAATACAGTACAGTCTTGAGATGCGCTGATGCAAGCAAGAAAATAAGTAAGAATTTAATCGTGAATGAGCAAACGTCACTGCGGACGGTGGCTTGATTCACGGAGCAGCTCACAGAGAAGTTTATACAGACTGCATCTGTACGATGAGGATGTAAAGCTACCAGACGCACGTGTAATATAGTGTTTTATTTCTGTTTACACTTACAAGACACTATACAGTGGACCACAATTTTAACCGTGAATTAACTGGCAAATTACAATTATTTTTATTCATTGTTTTTTGTCTGGATACGATTTTAACCCTTTGTTTGTGACATTACTGTCGAAGAAGCATACGGCCTGTGTTCATCAGAATTGTTGTTTTGTTTTATTATGCGTCATGAATGGAATTTTAGCTATTATTTTCATGATTAAAGTGGACTGAAAAATGAAAATGTTGTATGTTTTGCTCAAGAACTGTGACTAATCTGATCGTATTTAAATGTTAATTATCATAATATCGGCTAAATCGCATGCCAGTTTTGCTGGAAATTATTAGCTGGTACTAATGATGTTATGATAAAAATCTGATAGATTTGCACTTTTATTTCACAGTCTAGGTTAGACGAGGCCGTAATTGAAGTTGCATATATTTTGTTGTAGTTTAAATGTGTGATTGAATGTGATGCGAAATGAACTTATTTTTCTAATAGTTCTACTGCATGCAGTACGTGTGTGATATGCGTTGATGTTGGTGATCGAGGAGGGTGATGGTTGATGTGTTACAATTAATTCTGACATTGTTCCTGTGCATTCTACGTGGCACTGACGCATTGTTTGTTTGCCATTGGTCTCGTTCCCAAACGTGATCGGATCAATGACAACAGTCCGCTTGCGTTCTTTTTCTTGTCTGTTGAATCCATAAATCCGTCTCGTCGCCACTGAATGTTTCGAGGGCACCAGTATGTTTTCTTAATATGCTCACTTACTTACACTTCTGTTTTCTAAAATCTGTCAGTGATGTAAAGTAAAGTAAAGTAACAGTGTATAGCGGTTACCAACAACTTAGCTTTCACCGCTATATGGGAAACTCGCATGCCGTATGGGATCACAGTGTTACGTGCCACCCGGCAGAGGTGTGAATCCCGCCTTTACCCCCAGCCGAAGCAGGTACTCGAATTAGCAACCCCGGAGAGATGCAAGGCTGAGTTGACCTATGTTACGTGAAAGCGGACCGGCTGGGATTTGAACTCGCGACCTGTCAATCGCAAGTCCAACGCCCTACCGCAGCGCCAACACGCAACACAGTGGGGAAAAATATACAGGAGTGATATAGCTAGAAATTACGCTATAGGAGGGATGAAAACAAGCCATAGGTTCCGATGGGATGGGGACAACGGCTGAGGAACGGTTTCCATCTCCCAACGAAGAATGGGACAAGCAGCGTCAGTAACATTGGGGGAGATCTCGTGTAAGCTCTTACTGATGGACCGGAATAGCCCGGCCACCAAACGTTTCTAGTCCATCATTAAACCCAAAACCCCATCACTCCTGTATATTTTGACCATTTAATAGACAGTAAAGATGAAATATTGGGAAGTTTCCCAGCGGGTGTACCCCACGCGCCCCCCGTCATACTCATCCCATCAAAGTTGATCTGGGAATGGTGCTGTACAAATGTTTGGACTTTTTTCTGGAAAAATTATATTCTGATGCATCTCGCAGTCTTCGTACAAGTTTAGACCTATCGTGCCCGTCATAGCAGTTTACTTTTGTAAACATGTCCAAAATCCACCAGAGGGACTGAAGCTTTTCTTAGATGAGCTCTAGTTTTTTCTTACCAAGCTACTTCACTGCTATAGGCCTAGATTTTGCCTTTAAAGCTTTCCAATTCAGTGAACATTTACATTGTCCACGGCATCCGCAAACCACAGCGTCTTTCTTCTTAATTTAATTTGCAGTGTTACTAGCTTTGCTGCCATGTTTCGAGAATTATAACTGGTCACACGTCATTGAAATGTGATTTAGTTTTATTTGTTGAAAATAAATAAAAATGCTGCACACGGCTGTTGCAAAATTGCAATTTTTATATGTATGTAGACATTTGCAGATTTTCTAACAAGAAACTTACTTGTTGCTAACAGATCGCGCTACAACGGCAACGTCCACACTCCACAGTCCACAAGCATTTCGTGTTAAACGACGATTTATGAGTAACTAGAAAGCGGTGCAAAGCCCAACGTGTAGCCCGCCCGGCATGCGCAAACGCGACTGTGCATTTTATTTACTTAGACTGGCTATGCCACTGCCACCTAGCGAACCAGCGCACATGATATTTTAGCATAATGTGCACCCACCCCCTGCAAACGCACCACAATATCTCAATGATTTACTGCACTGGTTCACGAAATTTTTACAAGATGTACAGAGTTCATCAAGGGTCTTCGTATGGGTTGAGGTTTTGCGATCTTCCCAACCATTATGGAATGTTAGCACTTAACGCACAAACTGAAATCAATTTTCGCCGTCTCGCGCCACAAAATTGGTTGCCATGGCAACGTCCCTTGACATAAGTTCACCAAATTGTTAGCCGTAGTAATTTTTTTCATCGACGGTGTTAATGCAACAATCCGCGCTGCGATCTGTCCACCCGTTGTCGAATGACAGGGACGACATTTAAAATAAAGAAAGCAACATCTGCAAAACATACTCCCGCCGCCGGCATAGCCGGGCGGGCTAATAATTTTCATGTAAATATGCATAAAATGACGACTGAATTATTAGTTTTACCACTGTTTTAATGGCACATCTTGCACAGTATAAATCGTTCTGTTTCATGCACCATTTTGTTCGCTTTTGTTTGTTAGTAAAGTAAAGTAAGTAAAGTAAACATCCATTTGTATAGCGCATCGTCGCGAACCACATCTAATGCGCTCAGGAATGGCAAGTGTTAGAGGGATCACACCGTTTTACCTACCACCCACACCTTTATCCCCGAATGGAATGAACCATCCTGCCTTTACTCCGTAAGCATTCAGCAGATGGCATCACCCAAGCGAGGTAGCGCACATCCGATTACAGCTCACTACTCATTTATCGACCTCGAAAGGATGAATGGCTGATTTGGCCTAGTTGGCTGACCATACACGTAGCGGACGGTTTGGTCACCCATCGGCTGCAGGTCGAGTCGCTCGAGCGTAGGACAGGGAAAGTTCGCCGGTCACAGACCGACGTTTTACCACTGTGCCAACGCACGTAAATAAATTATCGGCTTGTATCCCTGAAATCCTACTGCGCATGTTCAATTTGTTTCGGCTTTGTCGAAAGGACGAAATTTCGTTCGACATTGTTGCCGAAACCGGCAACATTGTTGCAAAAAATGACAACAATGTCGAATCAACATTCGACTTTGTCCAGTTTGTCGAAAGAATCGTACGACTTGCAGTATTCGACAATGTTGCTGGTGTGAACGCGGCTTTAGAGGCTACGACAGCGACGCTGCATTATGCCATAAAATTTCTATGCGTTAATTCTGTGTACGTACACTATTAGCTCTTTTAGAGTCATAAATTCGTGACTTACAATTTGGTACAAGTCTGTTTATTATCCACACATGCCAATAGGCAAAGGGTGGATATATCGGTTACTGTTTGTTTGCAATTTTGTACGGTTACCGGTTTCTCCGGCGAGGATAAAGCTAGCGGCGTCAAATTTTGCACAGTGGTTCATCGGCGTCGTGGGCAGGGAATCTCCTATTTTAGGAGGGAACTTTGCTCCCCAGAAGCCCAAAATCGCCGACGTAAAATTCACGCTAGAGATGCGCCGTTCGTGGAATATCGCGCATTCGCGCGGTATGTGGACGTAGGATCGGCATGTGGATTATACGGCCGTCCCCGAAGACGGACGTACTTGTTTATATAATGCGCCGTCGAGTGCGTTCTTTGCTGCGTAATAAACGATCTTGCAGCATGTGGACAAATGATAGGCCTACTCAGATTTGACACTTACAACACTCAAGACACCGCTATTTTACCTGAATTAGAATGAAGAACTTACGTAAACTCACTCGTAGCATGTGTTGTACAACTGCAGTGGCGCAAATCTGGCCGTAATTCTGGGCTGGGGGACGCAGGGTGGATCCAGAAGGCTTGATGGGGCGAGAAGTTGGGTGTAGGGAGGGGCCAATGAAATCCTCTGCACTTGGCGGGTTTTTCTGCATTTTAAGCGTACCTTTTGTCCGTGTCCTTGCCAGAAAAAAAATGTTAAATTTTCCGCCCGAAGTGGTGATATGGTGGACATTGAAGATGTACTTTTGGGAAGTAAAATAATGGGGTTGATAAACTTTTAGGCTACTGCATTGTAATGCAAGCAATCTGGTATTTGAAATTTTGAAACGTGACGAAATCTGGGGAGGGGGACAATTTGCATTAACAGGGCCGGATCATCGATGAGGCTGGTGAGGCTGAAGCCTCAGGGCCCGGGCGCTGATAGAGGCCAGGACCGCCCTGTATAACGAAAATTTACTGAGTAGGACCAGGACCACTTTGGGCCCCGAAATGAAAATTTGCGGTCTTCTAAAATTTTTGCCTCTAGGCCCGGAGGGACCATGATCCGGCCCTGTGCATTAGCGTCCCCCACTCCAAATTCTAGTAGACTCGTCATCACCACGTGATTTACGCCCATGTGTATCTTGTACAACAAACTACTATCTGCAAGATTTGTCTTGTATTTTCAATTAAAGATGCATTTTAAAGTATGTTCATCTTGCATCGTAATTCAAGATATTGTTTGAAACTATCTGGACAAAACAGATACTTTTCCCAGATACTATTCATGAAATAATATAATCAAGCAACACGTTTGATCGTTTTTCTTAATTGGAAAACGAACGGTAGTGAATCACTCTTTGGTTGAATAGTCTTGCTACGATATCTGAGTGCGTATGTATTCTTTACATCGGATGCAGGGGCGAGGTCAGAATATACTCTTTGGGGACTATAGCCCGAGTCATGGCGAGCGCGGTAGCGTCAGCCTATATTTGGGAGGGGGCTATGCCCCAGTGGGATCCAGGGCAAAGCTCGTGAAGAAGAGCTGAAAGCAAATTAACAACTAGGCGAGTAATTCTGCGCTCTGAGTAGTAGTAATATGCCGATACTGGGACGTCTGTGGAATGTCTGGAATGCAGATGAGAGTACTGGCCGTGCCCGATGAGAGTTCTAGCCGTATCGTATGACTCATCCATTCTCGGAAATGAGAGTTCTAGCCGTACCCGATGAGAGTACTAGCCGTACCAGATGAGAGTTCTAGCCGTGCCATATGACTCATGCAATGTCTGACGTCAGCTATCCTCCATTCTCGGAAATGAATGTACTGGCTGTACCGGTATGAAAATGAGAGTATTGACCGTACACGATGAGAGTTCTAGTCGTACCATTGACTATTACGCGGTAGACCACTTCTATACGAGTCTATTTCGATTCATTGTAAGGTTCGACCCACGGTTACCTTCCCACACCAATAGTATTAAATTATACCGCTTGACAACAGTTGTTAGACAAATCGACCTCTTGACCGCATCTGTCTCATGAATTTTCACACAATTATTATGACGTCCGTCCGTCCGTCCGTCCGTCCGTCTGTCCGTGTCGCAGTCGGCACCATACAATGTAGTCAACGATTTTGCGACTAAGTTACACAATCTGTGTGAAATTTTAAAATACATGATATTTAAATATACATTTCCTGCGTCCAATGCGTCCCATGCGATGTTTCGTCGGACCGCGATGCTGGTTATTGCCACATGTTGTGTGGTTTGCGTGTCTGTCTTTTGTGAGGTGTAGGACCTATTGCTACTAAAGACACGCCTATTATGGGCAGTCTGTCTGTTTGTCTATCTGCTTGGTTGCCTTTTCTGTCTGTCTTTTTCATCAGAAACCAACTCGTTTCTATCCATATGTATCTGTACATGTATCGCGGTCTGCGATGCAGCCTATTGCTACAGTGTCCCACATAGCATGGTCTGTGTATTTGCGCATTTTCCGTTACGTGTACGTCCCATTACTACTGATGACACACGTATTATGGTCAGTCTGTTTGTTTGTCTGTGTCCTTGGTTGGTTTGTATATCTGTCATTTCCATCTAAATACCAGCTCATATCTATCCCCTGTTTCTTTACATGTATCGGGCCTGTGATGTGGCCTATTGCTACAGTGTCCCACATACTGTGGTCTGTCTATGTGAAATTTTGAAATACACAAATAAATGCACGTGAACGTTTACTAACTTGCATTAGCATTTGTAGTTTGCAACAATGTGTGGTTTTACGATGAGTGTTTGCAGTTTAAATGAAGAAAACAATTAAACGTTTTCAAGCGTTTATTATCTTGCAAAACAATCCATGCACGACAACATCGTTAAGTCCGGTATCACAAGTAAAATAACGCAACATA
>Ga0209780_1001934_pt1 | contig 14258 bp, 11 predicted proteins | sample WorMetexBAHAMAS2_FD_187384 | JGI IMG/M metagenome (GOLD analysis project Ga0209780, IMG submission 187384) | Marine gutless worms symbiont microbial communities from Max Planck institute for Marine Microbiology, Germany - Inanidrilus exumae... | ecosystem: Host-associated > Annelida > Digestive... | reverse complement strand
GTCGGGGAATTTTTTTATGAGATGTCACATTTTTCGCGAGTTGCTTATCTATGAGTTGATCTTTGCATGTAATGTGTAAATTGAATTAGCTTGAACTTATGCCTTAGCTTGAACTTTGATTTTTATTTTTTCATTATTTTTTGTTTCTGGGCCATACGCTAGATTAAGCTGGCCATCTCGTCAGCTTTTGAGCGCACGTAAATCTACTGTATCGTATCGTATCGTATGCCCTATCATTATTACATAATTTCTTGGGTAAACTATGTTACCAGACTGTTTTTGTGTAATCAACATTTTTAGTTGCTGTTGTGGAAAGCTCCGCAAAATGCCTGGAAGTTATCTGGAAAAGTCAGGGAAAAGTCAGGGAATTTATTTTGCCTAACCTGTAGGAACCCTGTTATAGTACTGCAATTTTTTGTTCGGTATTTTGACACTGTTGGTTGGGCATGCAGCCTGCAGAGGAAATTAAGAAACCTGCTTCAGTAAATCTCAAAGGTTTAGTTTTACGAGCAACTCCCTGAAATTTTTGCCAGTTAAATAAAAACAAGAGATGGTGGCAGCAGTCATAGTTGTAGTCATAATAGCAGCAGTAGTAGATCTGTAGTAGTCGGTAAAATGTCTGACGCACAATAAAGCAAACAGTCACAGTTGAAGTATAACCTTGGTGTGCTAATATTATGCCATGTTAGTTTTACTGTACTGAATTTGATATGGTGCTCTTGGTTTGGCATGAGCAACATTATCCGGCATGTAAAAAGGTGGCTTCAGATTATTTAACGGAGAGAGCAGAGCATCTAGATAATTCAAATAAACCAGAAGAATGGACATCAGAACGTGTATATGTGTGTGTGCACTATGCATGTGCGTGTGTGTGTTGTATGCCCAGTGTCATGGTGTTTATGCCTTTGTAATTGTCAGTCAGTAGTTCTGTTATTGATAGGTATTGACGTACTGTGATTTTTACTGACCATCATTTGTAGTAGAAAGATGCTTTGTGTTTATGTAGAACACCGTCTGACCTGAATCTTGAGCGAACACTAACATTGAACCACAGCTTCGAGACATACGTAGTCACGCGACAGTCAGTTGCAAGGTCACTACATTATGTCAACAACTCGCACGTCATACGCACGACAATCGTAGCCAATGATCCAGCAGACTTCTCGCGCAACTCCTTTGTGCAGCGCACATTGAACGACCTGCTGGTTGCGCAAGGACACAGTGCAACGAGTATTGACTTGTTACGGCTGGTTGGTACTGACAGCAACACTGTCAGTATGTCGGATCTTGTTCATTTTCTTGTTGCTGATGGTGTTCTGAAGCACGTCCAGCAGCTGCATCTTACTGTCTACATTGGTCTGTGGTTTTCGTTGCTTACATTTTTAGGTCGACTCTTTGACAGAGTCCACCTGATAAAGCCGGTCTCAAATGTCCGTACGTACGTACATGCTTAAGTCCTTCCATCCACAAAAAGTTCCTTCGATGTCAATGAAATTTGGCATGTAGGTAGACGTCGATGAGTGATGCAGGACGGTATGCAGTAAGACCCGATCCAAGATCAAGGTCATGAGCCCTTCAAAGTTGGAAATACGGCCATTTTTAAAAGCTATCTCCTCCATTATTTACAATGGGAGCTCCCAACTGACCACGGATTCTTAAACTAGGGCACAATATCTAATTTTGTTCAGGCCAAATTTTTGATATTTGGCCTAGTTTTTGTGTCATGTGACTTTGAAGTTGGCAGAAATGTCAGTTGCGAAGAGTCGACCGTCAGTCCCGTACGGGGCTAATTTATGACTTATTTTGCCATATCCCAAGAGCCACACTTATGTCTGTAGTATCAACGTCAGGATGTTCCAGAACATGCAGTAAGCCAGCAATTGGCACTGTGTAAAAATTTACTCCCGAATGTGCTGGTCCCATGCGACATAGGCATATTAAGGCATGCAGTGCAGTTTTTGCATTTGAAAGGAATGCCAGTCATTGTTTACTGGTTTTCAAGCTTTGCCATTCTCATGATGTTTGTTTTAGCCGTGCTATGCCAGGAAGATATGACATTGATTTTTCAATGTTATGCATATTTCCCAGATGCTGTTTTGTTATTCATATTGTTAATGTAAAGACTGCAGTGCACCAGTGCATCGCACATAGTATAATGAATACAACTGTGTATATGTGTTTAGGCTTTTAATAAATAGGCTGATATTCATGCTGTCAAAATGGTATGGGTATATTTTAGTATTGTATAAATGACTTTATTAAGACTGCTGGCTAGTTATCAGAGAGTACATCCTGTCCGTTCTCCTGATACTCAGACCGTAATGTCCGCTGGCCTTGTTGCGTTCTGTCCCTCGGTGAGTCACATTGAGTATGCAGCGATGGGACAGACAGATGGATGCCAGACCATTACATTGCATTTACAGCTACATGCGCCATTGCGGCCTGTATAGAAAGTTAGAAATTCTGTTGCATATCTTTACTGGGCACCTAGCTAATCCAGGTAAAACAGTTAAGTGGCTAGTAAGATGGTTTTGTATCTAGTTATTTATAGCACTTCTGCATATTTACTGGTCATGGAAGAAATGCTGATGCTGGTGACTGATTGATCACAGAGAAACTTCACACGATTCATTCCTCAGGTTCAACAGAGATCCACTTCACATGAAAAATGGCTATTAAGGCTATGTGTGTGAATGTTGTTTGTTGTACAATGCACGGTATGCATTGTAGACAAGCTGGATGAGGATTACCTGTACAACTGGTATCGTACGCTATACCGGTTGTTCAGCAAGGCTGGATTCCATCTCTTCCACACGTCGAGCCATGACACGCTGTGTTTGCAAGTCACTCTCATGCAGTCATGTGTTTACTTCCTTACATACGTGAGAGATCCAGGATCGCGTGTATACACGATGCAGCCGCCAGCCGACTATGGTCAGTGCAGTGCTTGAGTGTGCTGTGTGTCTCGGCGGTTAGGTGTTAGTGCCATTGTTAAACGTGCATTAACAAGAGACTGAGAGAGAGTAAAGTGTATGATTACTACGTGGCTAGATTTTTAATTGCACTGTTGTTATGGTTTCAGTGTCCCGTTGTCGGGGGTTTAGTGGATCAAGGAGGGGATGAGGCGAGCAGGTGTTTTCCCTGGTTGAGGTTAGTGCTTCGGATTTCTATCAGTGCTTTGACACTTCAGGGTTCCCACAAACCCGGAAAACCTGGAATTGTGAGGGAATTTTGTAAACCTGGAAAAGTCAGGGAATTTGAGATATGGTCGGGGAATTTTTTATGATGTGTCACATGGTTCGCGATTTGATTATAGATGAGTTGATCTTTGCATGTAATGTGTAAATTGAATTAGCTTAAACTTAGGCCCATTCATGATGACACTAATTTCCTGGGTAAACAGTATCTTTGGATCTCATGGGTTAGCGAGCCTGCCCAGTAAATGTTAGTAAGTCTTTAAAAACTTACATAATAAAACAAAGATTAATTGTTGACAATAACTGGTTTGGTTTGTGAAAATAAATTTAATTTTTTAGACAATTTTAAACAGGTGAGTGGACTGGGACCAGTGTAGGGGAGGCTGGAGCTGGTCAAGAAAAAAATGATAATGATGTCATAATAAAGTATGTTAACAGACTTTTTTCATGTAATCAACATTTTTAGTTACTGTTGTTGAAAGCTTCACGAAATGCCTGGAAACACTGGAAAAGTCGGGGAATTTTATTTTGCCTAACCCGTGGGAACCCTGACTGTTGGTTGGGTGACAGGAAGGGCATCTGCCCTGTAAGAAAACCTTGCCACTTTTTCTGTTTTGGAACAAATGGAGGACAAAATTCGAGGGGGAACTGGCTAACCAAGGTTCACATTGAAAATACCTTAGCATGTGTGTGGGTGCATGTGTGTGTTTCAAATATTGTTGTTACAGTATTCATTCATGAACTGTTACTCGAGTTCTTTACCATTAGAAGTCGCCACATTGGAATTTTGTGAAGATGTTGGTGAAACTAGAATGATAGGGCTAGTGTGGTTACATAGCTGTGAAGCAGAAATGCTTTTATAGCTTCTGCAGTTGTTGTCTTGATGCAAGCATGATGGCAAACCAGCTATTGTGTACCATTAACACATAAGCTTTGTACCCACGTGAGGCTACAGTAGCACAATACATGTATATATGCTATAGCCTTGTGTCTGTCTGTCTGTCTTTGTGTCTGTCACAAGCTGGAGTTCTATTAAAATGGCTAAACATATCATCATGCAAACAGTGCCACACAATAGCCTACAGACTCTAGTTTACTGTTGCAAAAGATCTTGATTAAATTCTGATGGGATCGCCCTTAATGAGGGCACAAATGTGGGAGAGGTAAAAATTGCATTTTTCAAGCAGTCCACACTTGTCCTGCTCAGATGCCACCATACTGCTTAAAATTTGTTTCCACGTGCCACGATGGTCCTTATCAACAGTGGTGCACTGGTGTAGTGATAATGCAGTGTCGTAAGTGACATTCGATCACTGAAGTGTTATTTGTAGCATTGACGGCTCACCTTAAAGGTGATATGCAACGATTTTTTACCAGATTGATTAAAAGTAGTTTCTAGCTGCTTACTGCAATATAAACCCGTCTGTGTAACATATTTTGATAAATTATGCCGTAAAATGCTAAAAAGTACATGTTTATTGGTCTTTTTGGTATAGTTATTCTGCGGCTATTTCCATCATGTGTGATGTCATACCAGGATACGCTTGTTTTGTTTGCATTGTTATGCGTTATTGAGATTAGTTAAGTTATTTATTTTATCAGTTTATGTTTTAAGAACCTATTTCTATGTCGTTATGCCTATATGTTGTGTAATATCTCACTCAACACTCCAATAGCCTATTCCCTTGTTTGTTGTCCTGGTATGACGTATCACTTGCAAAAGTAAACAAATCATTGGATGCGCACTTTCTGGTGCTTTTTCTAAAATTTCCTAATTTTTGATGTTTCTTAATATTCAAATAGATTTGCTTATATTAAAGACATACTATGGGCAATTTACTTTAACAACCAAAAAATCATTGCATATCACCTTTAAGGTCCATTGTTACTGCAGCGATTGAACTGGACTTGATTGAATCTGGCAGTTTGTAATTCTCAACATGTTCAGAACTAGTTCACATCAGTTCACGTCAGTCATTGTGAAGTGAATGGGCCTTAAATTGAGCCATCAGTGTTACTTGTATTGGACACAGACCATCATATACTCATTGTATGATAATTAAGCCAGTTGTAATGATACATGTACTAAACTATGCAGGTAGCCGAATAAAGAGTGTTGTTGGTCCGAACTCCCCCAGGCATTTACCTCACATGGGCTGGGGACAAAAACGCTTTCTTGGGACCGACTTTGAACGTTAACTGAACATATCTCTGCAACGGAACATGATATCAATAATCGGAAAGAATCTTATCAATCTACAGGGACTCCCCTACATGCCCCCAAATTTTACAAGCTTTGGTCCAGAAACGGCTGAGAACAGTTTTTGCCCACCACCCTAAATTTTTGCATTGGGACACACTGCCAGCCTTACCACATGGATGCCGTATAACAGACAGCAGGCAAACTTTGGCACATGCTATGTAGTGGCACAAGCTTACAGTCTAGAACAACAGAATGCCAAGCGGGCTGAAGCTGGTCTCTGCCGTGCATCTAGTAGATTATGATATACTTTTTTTATTTTGATGTGTTTACAATAACGATGAAGAATTAATGCAGCCATCATTACCTAATTACATCTAACTGAAACGTAAATACATAAGCCATAACCTGTCTGATTATAAACAGAATCAAATGCATGTTGCCGCAGGCACAGTGCAGCAGGAATGGAGTCGACTACAAGACTTTGTCAATAGTGTTCAAGTTGACTGCCGACGTTCGTCAAACGTTATCTTCTCATCAACCGACACTCGCACTCTTGACGACGTGTTGTATTTGTCGTGTCTAGCGAACCGGCCTACAACACATGCTGGTTCCTGTCGCACTGCTCTTTTCAGGTGTGTATGAACCACACGGTGTTCTTGCTGGTGATTTGTGAAAAGGTGGTGTAAGTAACACCGTTGAGGAGAACTAGTGTCTTATTAATGGCTTGCTTACACATAGTGTAGGAGGGCCAGACTAGTGATTCTCTCTGGCGTCTGTCGTCGTCGTCTGTAACACTCCACGGCGGCACATATGCAATGTAACTCACCAGGAGGCAGCACGCGACGGCGGGCCAGTAGTGTTACGTCCCTTTAGGGCGACACCTCGTTCCTAATCTGAATGCAGTAGTTGCCATCAGCTGTGGTATGCGGCTGTAAAACTTTGCTTCAACAAAATTCTCTCCTTGTTAACTAGGAGTGCCGGCTAATGCATGTTGACCTGTATAATGTTGTTGTTCCTCAAGATCTGTGAATCAGCAGAACATGTGAAGCAGACACTGAGATAATCTTCTAAGGTGGCAGAAAGTTGTTGCTGATGACCGAGGTCGTTGGATCACACTCAGATGCAGTTTTAACAGCTGTTTTCCAGGCGCCATTTTCCACTGGTGCATATATGTGTGTGAGTGTATGTATGTGTTTCAAACATCACCGTAATGTGGTTGTTACAGTATTCATTTATGAACTACTACTTGAGTTCTTTACCATTAGAAGTGGCTGTGTTGATTTTTCTCACTTTCCTTGATTTTCATTCTTTTACGTTTCTTGAATGTATGTCTTTTTTGAGACTGTAACATATCATGCCTCTTTTAACACCATCCAACCTTGTTTCTCTCACTCATCCTCTGTGTTTATTTCTATCTGATGTTACCTTTTGATAGTGAAAGTCCTAGAGCTGTCTAAGCTCTGCTTTTGTGTCCTTTCAAAGTAAATTTTATCCTTCTTTATTTCAGTACCATCTTACTTTTACTCTGCTCAATGTCCACAAGCTAGGCCATGTACCGATAAACATTAAACATTTAACATATCCAACTACTTCTGTGGTTTCCATGATATGTGCAATAGTTGATGTTGTTGCATACCAAATGACAATGAGTTTGCTCAGTCTTGTTTGTGCTATGAAGAATGACTTGTTTTTATGTTGTACGTATTAATATTTGCATACTGTGTTATTTAATACTTTGCCTGCGGGAAGTAATTTGATGAGTATGTCTCTGTGTGTGTGTGTTTGTCTGTCTATCTGCGAGGATATCTCCCGAACCACACGCGCGATATTTACCATATTTGTTGTGCATGTTGCCTATGGCTCAGTCCTCCTCCAGCATCATTGCATTACTTCCGGTTTTGTGGATGACATCATGTTTGTTTTCTGTGATGGGCCATATAGTGGTATGAATTTCGCTACGGAGGATTGATTTCGCTTAAATTTACTTATTTACCACAAATTTGAACATAAGTTAATTTTCTCTTATTAAAGGGCATAATTTTGACTAACTATTTCAAAATTACTCGCAAACTGAAGTAAAAAAGGAAAAGAGAAATTAACGATTAATGGGAAGAATGACCAAAACGCACGTCGCCGTATCTGTTGTTACTATGGTAATGGTGAACGTTGGCAGAGAAACAAATATACCAGTGACTTTGATGCATGGATGTAGGAAAGCGAACTTAATTTAGTGTTAATGGGACTTACGTCAAGGAAGTATACAGAGTTAGGGTGGTGCGATTGCTCACTGGGAACAAAGTCTGATATCTATGATTGCCTTGTTGTACATTGTGGTGCTGCCTTATTGCCTTAAAAACATGACGTCTATCTCTCAAAGTCAGTTAGTGGTTGAAAAGGGTGAGATCATTGAGTTACTGCCTTCTAGGCATCACAAGGGGCATCCATCCATATAACAATTTGCATTGATCACACTGAGGATGAGAGAGACATCTAGCTGACCCATGTTGACTTGAATGCCTGTGTACGTGTTGTGTTGACAGTTCCGGCAAGCAGCTGAAGCGAATGGTCTCATCACTGTCAAAACACTGCCATGTCGTCAGTCTAACACCTGTTGATGCTCGTCCAGAGCTTGCCTTTACTCAGTTCAAACAGACAATTGCTAACGATGGACCAAACAGGTGTGAAGTTTAACCTGCATTTTCCACTGTTGAGTAAGTCAAGCATTTGACTTAATGAACTGGCATTTGTCAGTGTGGTATCACTGTAACCACTTCTGTTGCAATGGTGATTGTATTGCCACATTGAATAATGTGAAAGTGGTATACTGGCCGTCGATGAGTGGGCTGTTTCAGTGATGCAGTAAGGAGGGGCTGGGCGGGAGTCTGTATGTTGCTGTCAGATCAGTACACCTGTCATGGGCTAGCATACAGAACGTCATATTGCTGAGGTGAGACGGTAGAGTCAAAACTTTATCATCATCATGATAGTGATGGCTGGATGTGGCACTTCGGGGAGACATTGGACACAATACGGTATTAAATAAATATCCCGCTACAACATGATACAGAAATGCTCCGACATATACCATGTACCTCGCCAGTTGGGCTGGAACAGATGCAAACTGCCCGGCTGTGCCTGCAGTTGCCAGAAACATTGCGGCATGTTCCCACCGCCAGGGAAGTGTATAAACTCCCGACGGCATAAGTACGGCCGTCTACTGATCAAATACAGCGGTGGCCGCTAGGAAATTCATTGACGCTGACTGACTGTTTTATTATCTGTTTCCAGCCAAATGCATCGTATGTAACGCATGGTGCATGCGTAATATTAACACAACACACGGTACAACCAGTGCAGGGACGAAGCATTTAGACACATGTTCTAATTTTAGTCTAAAAGAAAGGGTTAAATGTCAGCTTTTCTTTGAAAAACGTTTCTCAGCAAGAAACGATGTCTTCGTCGTCCATGCAGAAGAGGGAACTTCGTAACATTTTATGTCCATTCTTCATTTTCACCAACTATGGTGAGTTTCGATTTTATTTTCGAGACTTGCATTAAGTTTTATGCAGAGTTATTGCATTGTGCCATTGTGTGCTATGCATGAAATTTTGATTGGAACACATGCGTAACACACAAGATGATTGTGTGAATTTTCTGCATCGTGCACAATGCAATGTGCTTGCGTTGTGTTGATGCATTTGGCTGGAAATGGCGCTTTAGTGTGCTCAGTTGGTGACTTGCTGTCATCAGACTCCATGCTGTCTGTCATGCGCGGCAGTGATGCTGTGACATCTGACGTCAGTGTGCTCACGGTTGGCGGCGTGGCGTACTGGTAAAGACGTTGGTCGTATCAACGAAGTTACTCTACGTCGAGCCCGGTTAGTACTGGGATGGGTGACGTGTCCGGGTTCGACTCCCGGAGGCCGCACTTTATTTCGGTATGTAACCAGCCACGCAGGTCGACTCATCCTTTCGAGGTCGATAAATTGAGTAGTAAGCTGTAATCTGATGTTTGCTTCCTCGCACGAGTGGTGACGTCTGGTGAATGCTTACGGGGTGAAGGCCTGGTGCGGTTGATTGGAGTGGTGGTGTGTTTGCTAGCTGCATGCCGCGGGTCCAATTGTACGTTAACGCGTGCAATGGATGGCCGCAATTTGCGCTGCAGCACCATTGGCACTTGCCAATCAACTGCCATTTCCTACGATTGTACAGCGCGGCTGGTCGCGTCATAGTCGCTGTAAGTAGCGCTATAGAAGAATCCGACCTTTACCTTTATCTGCAAAGATCTCGCATCTCCTCAGTGCTGGGCCATCATTATGAATACTACTGCTCGTAGCACTACTAATGTTGATAGCCCGAGCATGGTTTGTATTGAGTGTTGGTTTGTTTGTGCTCATCTGTCAAGTCGGACAGTGACAGTGTCACGTGACCAGGCCATTGAGGAGTTACGTCGTGGTGACGGACCCACTGCAGTAATTATTGACGTGCCACTACTGGAGTTCGATGTCATTAATCTGCTGCTCAGTAACGACCTGCTACAGGCAAGTCACTGGTCGTTTTTGTGTTACTGGCTTGTGTAGCTGGACGTACATGATTACTTGTGATTTCTTTACCCGCAATGGTAGTTGCATGTTGCATGGGTAGGGTGTTCAGCAGCGATTATGTGTCCATTTGTTTGCTTTTCTATACAATATCTCAAAAAGCCAAAGCACCTAGAATCACCAAACTTGACATAGATATGGTTCGCTATGAGTACTGGTAACCCGTTTATTTTGTGGTCAAAAGGTCAAGGTCACGAGGCACAAATTGCCGGCGTGGGTCGTGGTGCTCTGGTGAGGGATGGCTTCTTCTATTTTTCGCCTCAGTAGTAGTATTAATATTACTGTTTTATGCAGTCAGAGAATATAATTAAGTGTCATACAGTTTTAAAAACTTGGACGGCATTTGAGAGCAAAGAAAAAACGCTAAATAACGTTGTCGCTCAATGGTCAGTCGTCGCAGTCTCATCGGTGTTTGTAGTTATAATGATAACAATTTGGTCCATGTTATTGCTGTTTGGCAGAGCATCACTGTTTTTTGCATGCGGTGTCAGCTGATACTACTTAGTCTCATTGTTCAATGTCGCTACACGACAGGGGCATCATCCCCATGTCAGTGTGATTTAAGTTAACAGTAACGGAAACGGATTAATTCTGTTAATGGATCATAAAATTTAATCTCATTAATGATAACGATAATGGAAATGAGGAAAATTGGAGAAAAAACAAGAATGAAACGGAAAAATTAACAATTGAAAGTTGAAACTGAATAAATATTATTTCATTTTCATTGTACGACCATCGCCGACATTGTACGACAAGATGCCATGTACGCTCATTAGACAGACGCACACCTACACATGTGCCATATATATGTAAGCGTGCGTCGTAAAATTTTCAGTTTTTTGGTCGAACTGCTCGGGTAATGCAGTTCTTTTGCATTATACTAGCTATTACACAGACCATAGCTACAGTATGATTTAAGTTAACGGAAACGGATTCATTCCGTTAATGGACAGAATTTAATTCCGTTAACGGAAACAGAAAAATATTGAAGAAACTGAAACTGAACATTGAGACGGATAGCTTAACTGAAACTGAAAAAAATATCCACAACTGAAATTACACTGCCCCATGTACTGACTCGGACAGTATAGATGCCAGTGTATTTTTCACTGTAACTCCAGTATTTCTGGAAAAGGAAACAATGGAAACGTGAATGAATACTTTACAGTGTGGTTATTTAACGGACTGTTGACGTTAACGGAAACAGAAAAATATTGAAGAAACTGAAACTGAACATTGAGACGGATAGCTTAACTGAAACTGAAAAAAATATCCACAACTGAAATTACACTGCCCCATGTACTGACTCGGACAGTATAGATGCCAGTGTATTTTTCACTGTAACTCCAGTATTTCTGGAAAAGGAAACAATGGAAACGTGAATGAATACTTTACAGTGTGGTTATTTAACGGACTGTTGACGTCATTGCATCACACTGCAATGTTCACTACTTCATTGAATTACTTTGTGCATAATAATAATAATGCAGTGAAATGGAATATGGGAACATGCTGAGTTCTGAAGATAAAATTTCGATCAAAACCTTTGGGAAATCTACAAGATTTTGTGCCCAAAGACTCATCCTAACAAAAATTGAGAAGACAAACATTGAACTACTTTCTGCAAAAGTTGGGCACAACCATTTTGATGGAACACACTGCAGGGAGCCATCAGCTATGGTTGTCATAAAGTGCAGATGCCGTTGCCGCGATTTGAGACACAGTGAAGATGAAGTTGAAAATTTTATAGTTTTCCTTCGAGTATTGATTCCTGTTTCCATTAGTATATAAAGCGCAGCACAGTGTAGAATGTTAACTGAAGTTCAATTCAGTGTTTCGACACAGTTGGTTGGTAATGTAACAGGCCAGTAAACACCTGTGCCTATTGTTGCCAAAGGTTCTTTTGTGAACAGTTGGACAGAGAAATTCTGCTGGCAAATGGCCATTACAATGGCATGTGTGAATGCTCGTAGAATGTCACTCGGCTGCTGATGTACGTTGAACTTCCTGACATCAGCCAGCGGATACATCCCACTGTCCTGCGTGCTTCCTACTCTGTGCTACGGCGCATCGATGCTGTCGGACTCTCTCTGTTTCTCTCTCGACCAGTCTCATCCTGTCGTGACTTTAGCAGCAACACGTTTTACCAGCGTACCGCCGGCGACTCTGAAAAGACACATCGGTGTTACTGGCTTGGATTTACCCGCACAAATTTCCATTAGTCATTCGTGTGTTGTGTGTTTAATAATAGGAACTTTGTGGTTTCTGGAAAGATTTGTTTGGAAAGATTTTTTCAGAACAGCAGCGTGTGTTGATCGATTGACAGTTTTGTGATCTCATGATGATGTAGGCCTAAACAAACATGACATGACTACAACCTCGGTAGTCTAGTGTTGTGCGGCATTCACATTCATTCATAGTCTTAACTTAATAATCTTTATTGTCGTGTAATGGTATTTTGTAGAAAATAATTGTCCATATGTAAGAGTAGTTCTTAGAAAGCTTATGTCCGTTAACAGTTTCAGTTGTTTTGCATTCTGCGTTCACCCATATGGCCTCCCGGGCGGTAATGCGCCCTGGGTCATTTGTTTATTTCGGCGCCATATACATTTTTTGTTTGTTTGGTTAATTTCCTTCCTTACTTTATTCCTTACTTATTTACTTTCTTGCTCATTTACTTCCTGACTTATCTATCTAATACTTTCAGAATAGACTCGTTCCATTTCCAGGCCGGATGTCGTAGGAGGCGATCAAACCTGGCTTTAGTTTTTTGTGTTAATTTTATGTTGTAGTATATTTTGTTACCGATGCATGTTTGCTTCTGTTGTGCGTGATTTAGTTTTTCAGTACTAAGCCAAGAGATTGGGTGGGAAGAACGTTTCCGAAAGTACCTATTTTGTGTTTGGTGGGACGTAAAGCCTTAACTCAATCAGTCAATCATTCTGCGTTCATTAACATTTTGAAGTATTTGATTTGATGCAGTCTGAACGTCGGTTTTAACTTTTTTGATGTATGTAGTGTGAAGTGTCACGTGGTTCTGTATTGTCTGTGGCAGTGGTTATTGTTCTGCTTTTAGATAATGCATAATGTAACGTGTCTTGTGTCTGCCGTGCGTTTGTCCGTTGTGAAATGTAGTAAATTGTACAAGTCATGCATATTTCAATAATAATAAGCCCGTACGGCATCACGATGCTGAAGGGTTTTCTGCTTTTTTTTGAGGCCTAATGTCTGAGGTCACTGAACGGATCTCAACCAAACTTGGATACACATTCACTTATGACTGCTATTTGAAAAATTTGGTCCGAACTCCCCGGGCATTTACGTACCCCCATGGGCTGGGGCATAAACCCACTTTTAGGTTGACTCTTCCACAGAGTCGACCTAATAAAGCCGGTCTCGAATGTCTGTCCGTCTGTGCGTAGGTCCGTTCACAAAAAGCTTATTCGATTGCAATGAAATTCGGCATGTAGGTAGAGATCGATGAGTGATGCATGACGGTATGCAGTATAACCCAATCCAAGGTCAGGGTCATGAGCCCTTCAAAGTTGGAAATCCGGCTGTTTTTAAAAGCTATCTCCTCTGCCATTTACAAAGAGAGTTGGCAACTTACCACGGATTCTTAAACTAGGGCACAATATCTAAATTTGATATGTCTACGTTTTTGATATTTGGCTTAGTTTTTGTGTCACGTGACTTAAGTTGGCAGGAACGTCAGTTGTGACGAGTCGACCGTCAGTCCCGTTCGGGGCTAATTTTTTAGGACCAACATTGAACTTTGACTGAACATATCTTTGCAATGGAGCATGATATTAACAATCGGAAAGAAACTTGTCTATCTACAGGTACTCCCCTACGTGCCCCCAAATTTGGTAACTTTGGTCCAAGAACGGCTGAGAACGGTTGGCGAGTTTTCGCCCATTCTCCTAAATTTTTGTAATGGGAGACACCGCCAGCCTTGCCGCATGGGCGTTATATAACAGACAGCAGGCAAACTTTGGCACGTGTTATGTAGTGGCAGTTAAGAAGAATAGAATGCCGGGTGGGCTCACGCTGGGCTTTGCCATGCATCTAGTATTAATATTAATACTGATGTTAACAATAACATACACATTTCTATCTCGCCATAAAGTCTTAACATTTCCCTGTCAACAGTGGCCGCTGAGGGCGGCAGAGCGTCGAAAATATTGGAGTCAGAAAGCATGGACGGTGGGGACGGGTGAGAGTACCCTCCCGCCGCGGGGCTCCAGGTGTAGT
>Ga0209780_1001933_pt1 | contig 14265 bp, 10 predicted proteins | sample WorMetexBAHAMAS2_FD_187384 | JGI IMG/M metagenome (GOLD analysis project Ga0209780, IMG submission 187384) | Marine gutless worms symbiont microbial communities from Max Planck institute for Marine Microbiology, Germany - Inanidrilus exumae... | ecosystem: Host-associated > Annelida > Digestive... | reverse complement strand
CCGCGCGACTATTAGTGACTCATCGCTGCCAGCTTCAGCTTTTAGGTTGAGAAACTGTGTGACTGCACGTTCCAGTGGCTTAAATGGCACATATTTAAGGTACCATTCACACCAAACACGCCTTGTACAGAACTAAATTAGAAGCCAAATTTGGGGGGATATAATGCATTACTGTCCCCCGCAGTCCAATTTTCGAGGGGGACGTGTCCCCCGCGTCCCCCGCGGGATTTACGCCACTGATTAAGAGCCATTCTTTATTGCATGCATTAAGTATAAACATTGTAAGTGTGCAAAGGAATTGATCATTTTGTGTACATTCTGCGTGAAAGCCGTTCACCTCAGCGAAGTGACTAATAAAAACGGAAAGTCGGGATCAATTCGATCAGGCAGTAAAACAGTAGATGAAGTTGGATTTTGCTGATAGGCCTACGCTTGCTGTGCCTGTGCATCGATAAGGAAGTTATGACTTATCATCCTCTTGTCTCTTTCTCTAGTGTTAGCATGACGAATTTACAACCCAAATGTCAAAGTTGGTAGGCTACGCTGTTAATCGTCGATAATATTTCTGCATGCTACGTTTTTTGGAGTATAGAAAAGTAACGGTCACAGGGGCGATTTAGTTTATTATGAAAAGCAAATTATTTAGTCTTCTTTTTACAAATTCCATTACAGCATATCTAATGTGCATCAAGAACCCAATCATGGGACACGTCTTGTGATGTTTTCACAAGCCTCTAGCTTGTCCATGCATGAACGTGAGGATGGAACAAGTCTGCATTTAATCAGACTTTTTCACTTTCTTCTTAGCTAAGTACCTGTACTAAGTAATAAGCATAACTTGGTACTGGTCAGTTGGCGGCGACGCTATGCGGCCGGGAAGGTAGCATATAACCATCCTGTTGGCACCGTACTGGCTTTCGACTTCATTGTCTAACCACCTACCGGTTCTTGACTTAGGAAAGGGAGGTGATCACCGACTACGCTTCACTAGGAGTATGACAGTCTCTTTTATATTGGGCCCTACTACATACGTCTGCCTGGATTTAATATTTGTTTTATGGTAAGTCTACATTTGATACAGTTATTTGCTCTAAAGACGCCTCTCTCTCTCTAGTCGATTACCTGACTGCTTGATTCTTTGATAGCAATCAGACGAATCGTGAGAACAATTACAAACAGACAACCACACGAAACGTACACTACGTCGATATAGGGGGCATAATACACAAACAAATTAAAAAGTACCACTCAGACTATACACTGACAGCTAAGCCGCCTGGCCTGCAGCTCCAGGAATTCAGCCGGAAAAAAGACGTCGGCTGTTTCAAACGCAGCCGTCATCCGTACATTAATGAAAGTGACGAGTGGTCAGTAATCATCCACGGTGTTCATCTTCTATAGCAACCGTCGAAAATAATCAGTCGCAATTATTCCGTCATCATGCATTAAATAATACCCTTCAGTATGCTGCTGCGTGACCCAAGATCAATGGCGGAGTGTCACAGAGGCGACCAGGTTCAAGTCAGGACAGTCATCGATCAGCGGTGATGGTCTATCGACATCTGTATCGACTCGACCACACACGTAGTGATTATCGTTTGTTAATTCGCAGTACGCGTACGGTCTGTGATTATCAACCACATCGTCGCTGTTCGGTGAGATGTTATGGCGACCCGCCTTGATGCTGTGATGACACGGACCGATGGATGGGCGGGGCGTATTATGCTAATCACAACCAGTGACTTAAAGTCGTTTGATATACGGCGTATATCTAGCTTAATACTGTACGAAATTAACGGATGATCGACACGACATTAGGCAGTAATGGTGTCTTCAAATGGGCGTTTCATTACCTGGTATCTGGTGACCTTGACCTTTGATATTTTGAGCTAAAATTGCAATACCATTTATGTGTGCCACGCACAACATTTTTACCAAATTTCAACTTTCTTTGACTTTTAATGTTAGTTAAAACCCGTATAGCACAGATATACGGACAGACTAACATACTGACAGAATGTAACGTTCTATAATACTTAGTACATGCAGTTTCATGTACATAAACCTAACCCTGTGACTGTGAGTACCAAGTTGAAAACTACTCGTAGGTATGCGAGCCACTGTATCTTCTGTGCGGCGGGTTGATTGCCAGGTCGCTTCCACACCAATCAGTTTAGCCACTCACACAGTGGTCTCCAAAACGTCACAGTCCTTGCGTCAGAACCAGCTGCCATGGTGTCACACCTCGCGGTGACGACAGATGGGCGAAAGATGCGGAATTACACGCCTTCATCGTTTGCAAACAGTGTGATGACGCCGCAGCCGTCGTGAGCCGCCTCTAGCCAGACAATGCAGCATTCTCGGCTTGTAACGGCGATAACCTATCACGTTACGACTGTATGCCAACCACGGCCGACGAACAAACGTCTGAGCGCTACAAGCACTGCTGCGCAACATCGCCGCCAACACCACTATTAACGCAATTAACGTAATTGGTTTTGTCGACTTCTTGTTCCGCGTACGTTCCGGAAACACTGCTATTTTATTATCGTACTATTGTTTCAGTTGGAAATGACAGCTGCTGTACTCAGAGAAGTATTTATTTTCGAGAACAGAGTCACTCGTTCTCGTGAAATTATTTTTACATCGACCAATTCAGCTCGTATTGTTTTAGTTTGCCACCGTAAAATAGCAGGTGGCGACCTTAATCTGTCGTACGAATAAATACAACAAAACGAAATTAAACCTATAAAAAAGGAATCAAAGAAGAGGCTTCAAATTGTGTGAATGCGATCTGATCGATAAAATGGGAAGAGAACAAAAGTTCATGTTGGGATAATTTTCTTGTAGAACAAAAATTTTTCGTCGTCATCGTCTTCGTCTTTATTATCATAGAACGTTTGTGGTGTGCATGAAATGCACGAATTATTAGCGGTGATAATTAAATAATAATTTATACAGGTGTGGTCAAAAAGTACGCTTTATGCTTTACGTCGGTGCTATATGGGAAGCGATTTTGGTCGAGCGAGTGTGGTGTGATGGTACAAGGCGGCTAATCAGTTTTCCCACAAGCTGTCGAAATTTCGCTCCCCAATTTCCGAAGATTTATATCTGACTTCATCGGGGCGATCGGGCCCGTATTTTTCTTACGATTTCCTCGAATAAACTCATAACGTAAAGTTCGTAAACCGCCGACGACATTAGCGGTGCACTGTCAACCCCAGTTGAAACGCTCAACGTTTCGTTTTCTTCGGCTGGCCATAATTATCCCAAACAAAGTACTTTGGTTGTTTTGTATAAAGATGATGACTCGTGATTTTCACAAATAAGCATTCCGATTCATCGAATACAGACTCATGTCCTAGAGGTCACACTCAGAATCGAAATCATAATTCCCATGAAGAATTGCGTTTCTAAATACTAATGTTCATGAATGTATACGTTTGATGACTACCTGTATATCTAGTTAAGTTAGTTAAGTTATTTTGTTTTATTTCTTATTATTTTTATTATTTGTCTACCATGTTTGGTGAATAAAGATGATTATAATAAATGAAAGTTTTCTAGTCAAAGATTTTGAGCACGTGTTATTGATAATCTTTATTCACCAGCAAGTGATTGACAAGTTAAACAAAGCAATCAAGAGTATATAGACCTAAACTAGAGAAAAGATAACTTAAATATCGGAAAAGGTTTAACGATAGCGCATCATGTTATTCGCTGTAGATAATCTACAACATTCAGTCGATATTGCAGCTAACGGAAAGTCATCGTCATGTTTGGGGGAGGATCCGTATGAAATGGTGGTCTGACCGGAACGATATATCTAAACAGCACATCTTCTGTGTTATTCTTTATCCGAAAGCGACGAATAGATCATAGGCGGGTGTTTAATTTTTGACGCCGGTGGACCGGCGAGCTGCGGTGGTACAACTTTGAAGTGGAAGCGACACATCAATCGCATCTCTGTTCGCCTCACACCACGTTTACGACGCGTCACAGCGACGCTTCGACGCCGATCGCGACGCTACGCTCTTAATACGTCACAACAACTGAAGACTAATCGACGCCGACCGTCCGACAGTCTGTTACCGAGCAACGCATAGCGCCCATCTATCACATTCATCAGCTGCGTTAATAATTCCAGCCCTGGAGCGAGCTATAGCCCCGTCTACACCAGCAACAATGTCGAAGCAACATTCAACTTTGTCGAAAGAATCGTTCGACTTGTAGCATTCGACAATGTTGCTTCGACATTTTGTTGCTGGTGTTGACGGGGCTTTAGTAAGGAAGTAGTGGCACCCCGCTGTTGAAACAGTGGGCGTGATAATAATGAGGTCGTCTGACGTGCGTACGCACGCGTAGGCCTACGGCGTACACTCAGCACGGCACGTTCTTAGTCGCCTAGTAGTGTCGAGCCCCACGTACGATCTGATACGCTTTATGGGATCTTCAGATAAGAACGACGATAGACAGACAGACACTGCACACATGGAGGTCATCATAAATGAAATGATAATAACGGCGGGTTTAGCCCGAATCACGGTGCCATGGCAAATAATTGAAAGTTGGTACACATTCCCTTGATGGCTGTCAAGAGTTCCCGGGAAGCTGAAGGCTGAAGCGCTTTTGTAAATGCAAACCGAAATATTACAGGAAATTATTTTTAAAAACAGACGCTGCCGTTAACACGTCAATAAACATTTGAACAAAACAGACTTATCAGCCAATCCTCAGTCAGTCTTTTTCTCTGACGAAAGTCACTTAGTCTAATGCATTTTTCTAACTCTGATATCTCATAAACCATAATTACATGGACATATCAAAGACACTGACGACCCACAATATAATTACAGTACCAAAGACATTCTATGCGTTCGATGTAACTCGCCCTCAACTTGCTGATAGCAAGTGGTGACCCAGTATGATAATAAGGCATACAACCGGTCACTGCTAAAGCGAAGGCTGCGAAGGGATCATCACCGCTAAACGTTGTATGATAAAACCATTTGTGCACGTTTTATGCTTTGTGTGTCATACCGTTAGTTTAGTAACTAAACCTATCTACACTGTAGTATACGGTCACAGGCTGTTGGTCGTCGGTGAATGGGAAGGCAGTTCGGGTGACTGATAACTCGGCGATTGCACGCACCAGGCCGCCGCCGATGGTGTGAACTGATGGCTCAACTCATCTAGTTTGACAGACGTCGACAAGTGTCGGTCGATCGCTCACAGCAACTGTCCGTTGACCAGCTGCTTACCTGCCGCCACCGTCGTCCCGTCGCCTGCGAGCAGCTGCTGTACCCATTCATCTACGCCCACAACGCCCAGTCGAAGATGCGAGACAAATTGAGGCAGGACGTGAAGAATACGTGGTGGGAGGAGCCAGATGCTGTGTTGAATGTTGTTGTGGACATTATACACGTAATCCGCTAATTACCGACAGTTTGGAACAGTTTATCGACTTCCCAATGAAATAACTGTACAGTTTAAGATCTAGGCCAGCTGGTGTCGGCGCTCCCTCTGCCTCCCCGGCCGGTCGATAGAAGAATCACACCAACCTCTGTTACGAGTGGACCCTGGGCTTACCGCCGGCCTCGTCCTCAGTGCTCCACGAGAAATTACGGAGACTGGAGCTGAGGCGAGTATCCAAGCGAGTTTCCAAGAGGCAAACATTCAGCCTAATAATCGCGGTCAGTGACCTAGTGAAGGGCAACCTTAATAATTAATAGAAAGGCCGAAACCACCAATAGAAACAACCACCATACCAACAACAGCTATAGGCTACTCCAACACCGGTAATGGACCTGGCACCGACCGACAGCTCCTGTAGTCCTTCATATATGCCTTTTACTGTCCTTTGCATGATGTCTAGTTTTTCCACTTAGTGCAGAAGCTTCTCTCACGCTCAGCGTGAATCGCGATTATTGTATTGTAATGTATTGTTTTATTTGGAACTGTGACAGACGCACATACACAGTTATGAACAGTAAACGTGACTCGAAACCGCAAGCAGTATCCCAGTCTCTGCTGTTCTGTTCTGTTCTTTTGCCGTCTTCGGTCCGAGGGTTGGCCACACCATGGACGTACTTTCTCCATTTATCTATGTCCTCTGTCATTCTGATTGACTCTTCTACGGATAATCCTGTCCACGTATTGATGTTGTCCATCCAGGCCGTGCGTGCAAATGGTATTATTCCGAACCTCAATCGTATACACTTTCGTGCCAAATTTTTAACCCGATCGGTATAGGCCTACATTGCGCAAGAATAATGCTACAAGTTGAACGATTCTTTTGACAAAGTCGAAACAAATCTGAGCATGTTCAATTTATTCGACTTTGTCGAAAGGTCGAAATTTTACGATGAACTCGTTCGACATTATTGCCGTTTTTGGCAACAATGTCGAATGTTGCTTCGACAAAGTCGAACGTTGTTTCAGCATTGTTGCTGGTGTGGACGGGCTTAATATTAACACGAAGACGACAAATGCGGAAGCAGAAACTGGTCGCGTGACTATGTGACGATATGGCTTCAGCGAAAAGATTATCGTAACAAGATTTTACAACAACGTAAACAGCATGAATACAGTTGTGAAAAGTCTGCGATATGACTGCCACGAGGTCACGAGTGGACCATAGGATCAGTTGATCAACTATATTCACCATTAACAGTAGATTGCAATCAAATTACAGTGCAGAAAATACTCTTAACTGAACAACATTATTACAAAAGTTATAAAATTCGAATGTGAAAATACGACTAAACTGTAGGCGAAACCGATTTATTTTCAACACAGTTGTTGCGTTTTTCTTAATTAAACAAATGAGCATTTCCACAAATAACTTTGGCCATCTTCGACAATATTAATACTAAATAGTTTCATAAATTGCGATTAAGCCCTTTTGCACCGTTTGACAGCTGATCCCACTGTTGATCAACCATCTAAACGTGTAGAAGGGCCTTATGCTAGTTGCGTACCGTTGTCGTACGTACAAGCGTATCTCTCAGTCATGTTTTTACCATATCGGCGCATTTCGCCACATACGTGCTGTCTTTGACAAGTCCACCGCAGCAGACATCTCTGCAGCTTTGGATTCCAGTCGACTTGATTATGCCAACTCAGTTCTTTACGGCTCGCCGTCGAGGTGATTGAAACCTTTGCAGCGCATTCAAAATTCAGTTGCAAGGATTGTATTACAGCAGCCATCACTATCCTCACGGGACACACTTCAGCAACTTCATTGGCTTCCTGTCAAATGGCAGATACAGTTTAAGTTGGCTTTCCTTACCTACAAAGTCTTATGCACCGGTACTCCATCATATCTGTGTGAACGCCTCCATCCCTTTACGTTCCTTCTCGCACCTTGCGATCATTATCCTCCGCTAATTTGCACATCCCTCGCACTAATCTTCATTTTAGTTCACGCTCGTTTCGTATTGCAGCCCCAACAGTCTGCAATTCTCTCCCTTCTATACTCTTCCTTCGTCTCAAACTTTAAACACTTTTCGAAAACATCTTAAAATCCATCTTTCCAGTCTGCATTTAATAGCCCCTAGCGACTTGTCCAGTGCCTCTGATTCATTCTACTGAATGATTATGGCACTTCATCAATTTTTTACTTACTTACTTACTTACTTACTCGTACTAAAAATTAGCACCGAAATTATTCAGTGCTAGTTTTTGTAAGGCAACTCTTAGCGACTCGTATAAACTAGCCTAGACCACCCGCTGCAACATATAGCACTGACTCGCTCACTTTCCTCCCGCCGCATAGTTTTCGGTTTAGACACAAGCACAATTACCATGGACCGGCGCCAGCTAACTTCGACCTCTACCTCCGGCAGAAACAGCTTATGCCGCCGCTGCAAGCCTACCGCCCATTGCAACAAATCACGTGATCCTGCAGAGAGACACTACGTCTCCGTCGTAAGCTCCGCCCGGCGTTACAACAGTTGGCAAAATTAATGGGATAGATAACCTACTCGCAGATACAGCACAATGGTTAATTTTTACCCCTCGACGCTACGCTATCGCGGTATATGCTGTCATCGTGTCCGCCTGTCCGTCCGTCTGTCTGTCTGTCACAAGTAAGAGTCCTACCAAGACTGCTAAACTTAGAATCAAGCAAATAACGCTATACGATAGCCAAGAGACTCCAGCTTAGACCTACTGATGTGAAAGATCTCGGCAAAATTCCAACGGGGCCACCCAAACGGGGGCGCCAAATAGAGGTGGGGAGTTTAAAATCGGCGATTTTCGACCATTATCTCGCGATATCTCAGAAACGGTGCAAGATTGAGACATAGTTACTACTATGGAACGTGACCATGACAGGCGCCTTTTAAGAGTGATTTGTCATCCGTATGCAGGCACTTGACATAGCCTATATGCGTACAAAATTTGACAACTCTCTCCATCCACTCCGAACATATGAAAAGCGATACAAAATGTCAAAAATGCGGTGGTTTGGTGGTTACTCAAGGTCACTGGAAATAGCACCGTTCGATACAGCGCATATGAGTTCCTATTAGCGTTCCATGGTAACTATGTCCCTACCTTGCACCGTTTCTGGGATATAGCGATATATAGATCAAAAATCGCCGACTCTGACCCATCCCACCTGTATTTGGCGCCACCTTTGGGGTGACCTCATTGAATTGAAATTTCGCTGAGATCTTTAACATTGGAAAACTAGAGTCCCTGCGCCATGGTACAGCGTTGTTTCCTTGATCGTAAGTCGAGCCGTTGGTACAATATCGGCTTGTGACGGACGGACGGACAGACCGACACATATACCGCGCTAGCATCGCGTCACGCGGTAAAACGAAGTTCGTAGGCCTGCGTATGTCAATGGTGACATTGCTGTCAAATAATCTGCTAAGTCAACTAAAATAATCATCCTATACAGCATGCATTGCTTAACTACTTGTCTGCGTTGTATCACTATCAGACCTGGATATCTATGCTACCACTTGTAATGAACTTAATTGGATTTATTTACCGCAATATTAGCATCATTTCAGTTCAGTTTCCTCACTTTTCAAGAGCGATAGCCTACGACCTGCGGCCATTAGCCTAGGTAGCGAGAAGTCCAGTCGTTTAAAGTAGCCTAACTAACGCTAAAGGAATTCAGTGGCGGTTCCAGGGGTTGGGTTTAGACGAACTCCCGGTTTGTGGGCTATTCACCGGAGGAAATTTCACCGGAGGACTATTCACCGGGCCTTGAGACGTTTGACTAGTTTTCACAAATTTATTTTAATACTGCTGACAAGGCTACAGTAACGACACCTTACTATCGACGAAGCATAAGATAATCATATAATAATAATCAAATACACATTTTATCAACTTTAAATTTACACTAATAACACAAGTTGACGAAAAGCCTAACATCTTAAAAATAGCAAATGTCAGTTTTAATGCAGCAGAACAAAGTTCAATAAACAGCCAGCCGTGCTTTGCATTTCATTCGCTGATATAAGCAACAACGTCATGAAGTTGTTCCACACACTTTGTCGCAGTCCTTGATGTACTCGAAATTTCGGTAGATTACTGCTTATATGTTCGTCAGACTGTCAGTGTCAGATCACCCTGGATTGCCCTGGCAAGGTACGGATAGGTAATTAGCTAATTACCGGTAAATAGTAGTCCTCTGGTGAAATTTCTTCCGGTGAATAGTCCGTAGTCCGTACATCGTCGTGCCTCTCAAAAATCATTGCTATATTATAATACCGCTGTCTGTAACGCTAGGTTGACAAATGTTGTTTTGCTTTCTGTCAGAGAATATCATTGTTTTTGCAGAAGACCACCAGCTTCTACGGGACTTCGTTCCCCAGAAGCCATACCGCGGCTTTCCTCTGGATCCCACTGAGACTTCCGTCTCCAGGCCCGCTGACGAACCTCTTCCAAGTTCCAACATCCAGGATCCGTCGCTGAAATAAACTGTCGAATTTGAAGCTCATTTAGTGCCGTCTGCTCATTATAACGAGCTGGGTGGCTCCGCTGAACCGAGTATATAGACCGCCGTCGCGTGTTTTTATCCTGCGGCTATAACGTTATCACTAGTCAGCTGCGTTTCACACATTACACTGGCTTTCAATCAGATATTATCAGGTTCAGTTCAAGGTGGCGCTGATGGTATAACTATCTGGTACACCGACAAGCCGATTCCTATAGTAGTTAACCCATTTTTGTCCAGTGTTACAACATGGGGACAGTGACTAAGAGATTCGATGTCAGCCAATTTTACTTTTTGACAGTAGATATGGAACCCTTTGACGTCGAACGTAATGCCACTTACGGGCTCTCTGGCGCTCAACCCTGAGCGCCAGCGGAGTTGAGCGCCAGTGCCCGAAAGTCAAAAACTAAAAACGGTCGGTTAGCCAGCCTAGCATCGTATCCCTGAATTAGTGTAGATGTTTTGGAAACATCGAGCAAAAGTAGGTTAAGACTCAATACTTCGGACTGCATAACTGTTTCTAATGTTTTATTTTTGTTTTGTTTCACAAACTCCTGTAACGCTTGATCGGTCAATTTAACAGGCAATTATATTTTTTCAGAATTTTACACGACACCATATCTCCGAAGTACTCCAATATTCATATTACGTTACAATGGTCGTAATGGTCTTTAATTCACGCGTGGAAATCCCTCAGTCGAAATCGCACGGACAAATTATGCATAAAGAACTTGACAAGCAACCAGTAAGTTGTGTAAGTGCTGCACGCTGCACTGGCGATTTATAATGTATAAACGCGCACTCATTACTGAAAAAATGAACATTTTTCAGCCTGTAACCTTGAACGTTGACCTACTACCTTGACCTAGTTAGAGTCAAGTTGAACCAGCGCGCCATAAGTTAAACAATGATTGTTCTGACACACAGACACATACTCCGGGTCGACTGCTCTACGTGGACCACTAAAGTGGTCGTTAAATTTCATTTTTGGTTTTTCATGAACTATTCGTCCGACGCAACTGCGGCGCTGCGGAAGCTAAACTCGTCGTAATACGATCGATACGATACGATTTATTTACATGCGCTTAAAAGCTGACGAGGTGGCCAGCTTAGTCTAGTGCACGGTACAGGAACGATAAAAATAACGAAAAACTAAAAACACAAACCAAGTAACTCAGTAACTTTGACATTGGCAGTCAGGGAGGAAGAAGTGAAACTACGGAGGTAGGATTTGTGAAACAGGTAGGTTTAAGCCGAAAGCAATGAATTTAACCATTTTAGCTCGGTGTTTTCAAAATAGAAACACTGATTCAGGATGGGGTACCAGGCTGGCTAACCGACCACTTGTAGTTTTTGACCCTGAGCGCCAGAGTGCCCGATAGTCAAAAACTAAAAATAGTCGGTTAGCCGGCCTGGCATCGAATCCCTTAGTCACTGTCCCCATTTTTGAACTCGGGGCAAAATGGGTAATAGGTTGACCTGGTACTATACAGTACAACGCGACGACGACGGCCGAACAGCGTTGAATTCACTGCGTTGAAACAGCGTCGATATCTACACAGACGTCGTATGGTGGACAGTCGTCTTGACCTCGACGTGGCGCTGTTGATGGTGTCTGGTGATGAACGACGAGTGACGGCGCGCCCTACCGCCGGCACCCGTGTCCACCAGGACCACGAGGGCTTGACCACGAGGTGGCGGCGTCCTGTCGGCGTGGTGACCGAATGGCCAACAGACGACGTCTCGGAGGGCACGTCGGAACTGCACGTTGATGAGCGCATAGAGGACGTAGTTGAACGAGAAACTGACCGTCTGCATAACGTTCGTCAGTTCAATGGCAAACTCCAGCAGCCGATAGTTCACTGCTTCACCGCTAAACACAACGTACAACTAGAAAATATAGACAGTCGTATCGACATGCAGACGCACGCCGGCAGCAGCAGCACACGGCCGTAGCAGCAGTGCAGCACGCGTCACTAGCAACCGTGCGACCGTGACGGTTTTCGTAACCGTGTGATCTTGACCTTTGACCTTTTGACCTCTGGGTCAATGCATGCTAAGCGACCATTATAGGGGGCCTACCAAGTTTGGTGTTGATAGCTCAAGCCGTTTTCCTTTTAGAGCGCGGACAAACAGACAGACAGACGCGACTGAACGCCCTGCCCACACCGGCGGCTATACAGCCGACGTGGGCAATGATAAGCGGCATTACGTTCGATGTCAAAGGGTTCCATATCTACAGTCAAAAAGTAAAATAGGTGTATATGCAAAAATAAAACTCCACGAAAAAATTGACATGGACCTAAGGCACGAATTGAGTACTTACAGAAGATCCATACAGATAAACTGAACTGCCTTAGGTCCATGTCAAAAAATACCAGTCCTTTATAAATTTCGGCCTCTTAAACTATCAGTAAATCTTGGTCCGTCTGGCAAATCACTTGCTCACTTGTACTAGTACTATTTTTACAGTTTTATATTTACCCTCACCGTTTTATGCACAACTGTATATGTATTGTATTGTATTGCATTGCATTGTATTGTAGTTTTAGTCACTGTTATTTTGTGCTTTATATGGCTATTCGGCCACTTTGGCCGCAAAGTTGATCATCAAACTTGACTTGACTTGAAACTTGACTTGAATATGTAACCAGTATAAATGGGGTGAAGTGACGTCACAGTAATCTATGGTCACGATACGATCTCTATGTTGTAGGGCATGATGTCGTACTGTGCGAAGTTAACTGGTTTAGATTTGTCATAATATTTAAATAAAATTGAACTAGGTGCATGGCAAAGTCCAGCGTAAACCCGCCCGGCGCGCAGCTTCACCAACGCTAACCAAGCTCTTGGCAACTGCGTCGACCAATAGGCGCCATCTGGCGAATATGAATAAACTGAAATGTGTCGCAAATGTGAGCCTTTAGCTCGTCCTGCGCACAAACTTGAGGGGGTAGGCAAAAACTCCCCAACCGTGCTCAGCCGTTTGTAGACCAACGTTCACCAAATTTGGGGTATGTAGGGGAGTCCCAGTAGATTGATGAGTTTCTTTCCGATTGTTGATATCATGTTCTATTGAATAGATATTTTCGGTCAAATTTCTAAGTCGGTCCCAAAAAGCATTTTTGCCCCCAGCCCGTGAGGAGTAAACGCCGGGGGAACTTCAAACCAAATTTTTCAAATAGCAGTCATAAGTGAATATGTGTCCAAATTTGGTTGAGATCTGTTCAGTGACCTCACAGATTAGGCGTCGAAAAAAAGAAAAACCCACAGCGGTAAAATATAAGCCCTTCTGCATCGCGATGTCGGGCAGGCTAATTAGTAGGTTTAAGAAAAACTTATAGTGCTATATAGCACCAGATCGGCGATCGAAATGTACATGCTGCAAAATGTTTACATTTCTTTGCCTTACATCATGGCGGCCTGAACAGCTGGCATAGATAGGAATAACAAATTACGTCACTGTCACCCTATGCGCAAGTATTTAAACCACTAAATGCAGCAATCAAGTACACAACAAGTATTTTGATGAATATAATTAGTTTTAAAACGCTTTAAAACTACCAAAGCTTCTAAAACGTTCTTCAGAGAGAGTCAAGTTCTTCTACATGGATGTATTGTACAGGTTCTCCGATGGTGTTATATCATCTCTTGAATGTTTTCTAAGAACTATTCTGTAAATTATACTCCAGAAGGTTTGAGTGTGGAAGGTACGTTTGTGTCATTTATCCAGTTTTTATGCTAGCTATTTACTTTACTTGTGTATACGTATCTCTGTCTGTTTCCGAGTGTCTATTTTTCTTCACGTTTATATCGATTGAGATTAGTACCCTGTATATAACCGTAGAACAACGCGTTCTGTAGACATGTCAAAGACAAGACACTCAGAGAAAAAAAACGGAATTATATTTATAGTAACAAAGTGTCGCCCTAACCGGGACGTAACACGACTGGTCCGCCGCGTGCTGACCTGGTGAGTTACGTTGCATATGTGCCGCGTTACAGACGACAGACGACGACAGACACCAACGACCGTTACTAGTTACTATGTGTAGGCGGGCCAGTAATAGTGTATCTGACGAAACGCCTTTGTGAACCAGACGGCGATCATTTTTGTCTTGAGTTTGATTAATTTTGACACTTGTGTAATTTGGGGCCGAAATCACTTAAGTCCACAGCGGCACCGGTTAGTGTTCAACAGAGCACTGTCAGAAAGTGAAGAACTCGGCGGCACATCGTAGCCATAAATTCGAAATTTACTTAATGACTTAAGAATCTCCGTAGTTTATAGAACCGAATAATAA
>Ga0209780_1001932_pt1 | contig 14268 bp, 8 predicted proteins | sample WorMetexBAHAMAS2_FD_187384 | JGI IMG/M metagenome (GOLD analysis project Ga0209780, IMG submission 187384) | Marine gutless worms symbiont microbial communities from Max Planck institute for Marine Microbiology, Germany - Inanidrilus exumae... | ecosystem: Host-associated > Annelida > Digestive... | reverse complement strand
GGCCGCATTCGCACGGCCTGGCCAGTTTCCTTAATTTCTTTGCAGCATCCGCACTACCGCTGGAGTCGTCACAATTCAGTTATTGATTTTTAATCAGTTCTAATGAATTGATTATCGATTATGGAAAAATTTGATTTTTACATGCCCAATTATCAGAACTGTTCTGTGCTGTATTGTATACGACAGTCGTGGCCAGTGATGCACACACACATACAAACACGAGCAGTTTTTACAGTTAACAGTAGGTTTAGGTTTACACTGCCAAAAGCTGTGGATAAATAGCAACAATTTGTCCAGCAGTGTCCACGTAATTGACAACAAACCAAGAGATCAACGTCCGATTGTCTTAAGTGCTTTGAAACTGTTGGTTGGGCGTAAGAAAGAGTGTACAGCATGTAAAGATTGATGTGTTGGCATGTTTACCTGTCTGGAGCAATTTGCAGATGATTTGCATATACCCCAGCTGATGCCTCTTCATCTCTTGCATTATTAAAATCCAAATGGTTTTGCCTTTCTGATGCTGGCTTACCCAGGTTGTGATGGAAAAGAAGCTGTTAAATTGGTGTTTGTTTGTTTGTTTGTTTGTCAGTAATGTTACATTTACTTCACCAGCAGCAGTTTGTCGCTTTTTGGCGAGATCAGCGGCATCAGCAAATCCTCAGACATTGTACTATGGTGCCAGTATACTTGAACAGGCTGAAGTATGTATATGTCGATATTTCTTTTAACATTTGGAGCACATTTGACATTTTTAGGTCGACTCCTCTGAGTCGACTTAATAAAGTGGGTCTCAGGTGTCTGTCTGCCCGTCCGTCCATACGTACGTTCGTCCGTCCACAAAAAGTTTCTTCAATTTCAACGAAATTTGGTATGTAGGTAGAGGTCGATGAGTGACGCATGACGGTATGCAGTATGACCCGATCCAAGGTCAAGGTCACGAGCCCTTGTCTGTAGGAAATTCGGCCATTTTAAAGGCTATCTCCTCCCCCATTTGTAATCGGGGCTGGCAGATGACCACGTATTCTTCAATTAGGGCACAATTCCTAAAGCTTATCAGGGCCATATTTTTTATTTTTGTCCTAGTTTTTGTGTCACGTGACTTTGAAGTTGGCAGTAAGTAGGAGTCAACCGTCAGTTTCGTATGGGGATAATTTTTTTATTATGTGATTACTACCCTGTGATATTTTGTTGTTATTTAGCTAAACATTACTAGTGATCTTTCAAAAATATCTCGTTATTTACCAAAGCCATAGTTTTAAGAGATAGATGACAACTTCTAACATCTTCCTGTGGACCTGTGGTATGTCGGATGTGAGCTGTGTGCTGGAGTGCACCGTTGGCTAAAGACATACAAGCATATTAGTGATATCAGAATCTATCTTTAGAAATTACAAAAATTTTTATACTTTGTACACAGTATAGGAATTGCTGCTGCAACTGATCTCATATTTGTTACCATGTCGACAATAATTGCAGAAGTGCGGTTTTCAGCGGTGTTTGTCTGTCTGTCTGTTTTACTGCACAATATCTCAAAAATGCTGCAGCCAGGATACAAACTTCACATAGAAATATTCCACCATGAGTCCTGGAAACACATTTATTTTGGATCAGAATGTCAAAGGTCAAGGTCATGAGGCACAAAAATGTGTTTTTCACTCTTTTGAGTGTCGACTTGTTCTTGTTAAGCTGGCTATTCTTTGTGAGCACAACAGGATTCTGGTCCCTCTGAGGTCCTCCTAGGAAAACGTCGGCGTTGCTGGAGTTGTTATTTTACAAGTACGATTTCTTTGCTCTTTAGTCAGCACTGTAGGCAAAATTACATCCATAACTCTCAATTTATAGTAATGTGATTGTTCTGTTTTCTGTGTCTGCATGGAGTTATGTTGTGCTATGTATGTAGATTGACAGCTGGTTAGAATTCAGTGCACTATCTCTCAGCTGCGTGAAGGAGTTCAAGGATGCCCTGGAGTATCTGAACCAAGCCATTGGACCAGCAGCTTACCTTGTTGGACGTTCTGTCTCGATCGCAGATTTTGCTGTTTGGGCGGTTTTGCAAGGTAGTGCATATATAGCGCTGAAAAAGTAAATTTTTGTAATAACTAGGGCATCGCACCTTAAATTTAGCAAATAAGTGCACTTTTTGGAGTATTATTATAGCTTATGCATTATTAGGTCGACTCTTCAAGAGTCGACCTAATAAAGCTGGGGTCTCAAATGCCCGTCCGTGCGTCCGTCCATCTGTCTGTACGTCTGTCCGTCCGCAAAAAGTTTCTTCGATTTCCATGAAATTTGGCATGTACCGGTAGGTAGAGGTTGATGAGTGATGCACAACGGTATGCAGTATAACCCGATCCAAGGTCAGGTCAAGGTCATGAGCCCTTCAAAGTTGGAAATCTGGCCATTTTCAGAAGCTATCTCCTCCGCCATTTTCAATAGGAGCTAGCAACTGACCACGGATTCTTAAACTAGGGCACAATATCTAAATTTGTTTGGGCAAGATTTTTGATGTTTGTTTTTGTGTTACGTGACTTTGAAGTTGGCAGAAACGTCAGTTGTGAAGAGTCGACAGTCAGTCCTGTATGGGCTAATTTATTATCCACACATGCCGATAGGCAAGGTGTGGATATATTGTTTATGTTTGTGTGTTAGATTGTATGGTTACAGATTTCTTTGCTGAGGATAAAGCTAGCGGTGTCAAATTTTGCAGGGCAGTTCATTGGCGTCCAAGGCAGGGAATCTCTCATTTTGTGGAACTTTGCTCCCCCAGAAGCCCAAAATTGGACGATTCGGCCAGTCTGTATATGTGCGGGTGTGCCATTTGTGTGGGGGCTTGAACACGCGTGGCCCATGCGCTTGCTAGTTCGTTGAGCATGCTGGTAACGCGTAAGATCGGCATGTGTGGCTGTCCTCGAAAAGAGACGTACTTGTTATGAACTCAGTACATATGCCCAGAATGTAAAGTTGCAAAATATTTTTAAAACACTTTATTTTTGTAACGAAATAATTAGTGTACGGTTATTATTTTACAGAGATTGAGGTATTATGTTTCTGTGACATGTTTATGAACCCGCAATACAAATATAACTTTAAGTTTGCATATTGTTTATTTTATTGAGTTTATTATTTCTGTACTTCATGTTATATAATGTGTCGTGTCATATGTAATGTAATTTATTTACATAATTGTCATGTAATGTTTAGGAAGTAGTGAGTCGTAATTGTTATTTGTTAGTACAATTCTGTTTTAAAGGAAGACAGAAATATTAGGTGAAAAATGTGTATTGTGTGCATTTGAAGTTAAGTGTTTTTTAACATGCAGTGTGATACAGAAATGTTTATCATGTGCTGAAATGCATACTGGTACCAGTTTTGTCCTCTACACATGACCGTAACATAAAAATAATAAAATAGAACTAATAACCGAAACTAATTTGCAGAGACGATCTGATGCTAGTAATGGTGCATGAAGGCAGACAAGATGATATGGAAAGAAGTAGTTGATAAAAGATACGAGTAGTCTGTGTTGAAACAAGAAAAGTTGGACGTGTTTTGTAGTTTGTGGTAAATGGAAAAGATTAGTAAATGATGACCAGACTCTTGGTGGTGTTGACAGTTGGTGACTTAATTTTTTCCATGAATCTGGTAACATCTTACCCACAGATGCACTGTAATAAATGCTATAAACAAGTTTGTTGTCAATTGCATCTAGAGAGCAGTCGATTCCGAGCTCTTCTGGCACAGAGCCGTGCTCCACTGCACGTTGCACGCTATTTCAACTTCCTGTCAGCACAACCAAAGTTTGCAAGTGTAAGTGGAACATGGAATAAGGAGAAAGCTGTACGTGATAACAGTTCACCAGTTGGACAGGTATTGAATTACAGTTAACTAGTTGTGGATATGGCATAGTTACTGGTAGTGATGGCACGATATCGGCTTGGGGAAAACGATGGATACAATATGATACTGCACAAAATATTGTGATGCGATGCAGTACAGTCCCAAAACGCTCCTTCGTATTTAACAAGTACGTTGCTCATTCCCAAGTCTTGATCGGCTAACCCCGGGACTTTATCGAGACTCAATTTGGACCGAGTACTTACCCATTACAGTGCATGGTGGGCGACAGCAGCCATCATTACACTCATTGTCTCACCGTTAATCCAGTATGTTGACGGCCGTCAACGAGCGCCAACAGTTGCTTAATAAAGTCATTCCACTCGTCGGCCATTTGACGGCTGGCGCTAGTGTGCAGACGATTTGTTCCCCAACAGCAGGGGTGGTGGAGCTGAGTGTGTGGCTGCCTCATTGAGGGGGGAGGAGGGTCGGAGCGAACGACGTTAATGACATGTAGGCCTGTAATGTAAGCCTACCCTGCAGAGTTCTTCAGCTGGAGTCCGGCCCATGGCCTTGCCATGGACATCTAATGATTAGCATCATACACTAGATGTCCGCGGCCTGGCCAGCTTCCTTTTATTTGTGACCACATCTGCGCTGCTGCGGCAGTCATTATTGAAGTTGTTACCATGGATAACAACAAGCGGGGAGCAGCATATAAAACATGTTATTTTTGACCGCTCTCGATTCTCTGAATTACAGAAGATCATTTACCCAATCAAGAAAGAAATGCGAGTCTGAAGTCTCGCGAGACTTCTTAACATTCCTGTCTGAGATTAATCTAGCATTCGCAATGACGCTTTTGCATGCATTTGAACACCGTCGAACGTCATCGATGGCATTCTAATGACGTCGACGAACTTTGATGGCATTCAAACGCGGGAGATAGGATGGTATCAATAATGTACATGTCACTAATTACTAGGACGTCCTTGTGAATTTGCTGGACGTGCTGTTTTGTGTGTGTGTATGTGAGGGTAAAAATAAGACACACTGACTGTTTTTGCTTGACCCTACCTTCATCTCTGGTGTTGCCCCACATTCAATAGGCAGGTCCCTCAAAAGAGAACTTATGAGTATAATTGTAGCAAGTTTTATTCAGGCCAGACGCCATGAATGTTGTTGCCCAACTGACAGTGTCAGACCACTGAAAATGCTGAAAGCTAAGAGACTGGCTGGATAGAATTAACTGACCTATTTTGTGTCGGATGAGACAAAGCTTTGACTCAGTCAGTCAGCTGAGGAAAATGTTGCAGGTATTCACACAATCCAGGAGAAAAGCTCATCCAGTGGCCTCATCTTTTCTTGAGCACCAAATTCTGAAGGAATGGATGTCATATTCCCTGTATGTTAGCTGTCCTGTGCCAGTACCATCAGCAAGAACACTGACACTATTTGTGTACAAGGCTACCAGTATCGCCTTCAAATGATGTTACAGAGTGAGATTTTGTCGTTGTTGATGAGTTGTAAGTGTAGTAAATTGATACAAATTTTGTCGTTGGTGTGGCCTGTCTGTTGCATTGCAGTGTTATTTTTGTCATCGTGTAAATTACAGAAGAAGTAAATAGGTTGTCACAGATTAATCTTCGGTGGCTGGAATTGAAGGCTGCTGACTGTTGTTGAAGAATTGACAATCACGTGCTAGTGCAGTACAGCACTGATATGTTTAGTATATGTTCACTCACAAGAATGTAATGCTCTTAGCTTATGCTTTGAAATGGCTCTGAGCCTCAACTGCAAATTTTGCCTGAAATTTTTCACCAATATGCAGATATTGATGGCACTTCATAGACATGTCATCATTAATTGTGCTGACAGAGTAGCCAAAAAGAACGCAAAGAAGAAGGAAAGTTTATTGAATTGCCTGGAGCCGAAATTGGCAAGGTTGTCGTGCGATTTCCACCAGAAGCCAGTGGGTATGGAAATAGGCTTTGATATTCATAATTGGAACTTTATTAAGATGCACAGTTGCATGCAAAGGATATATAGTACGATAAAAAGCAATTGAGCAAATGTAATGCGGAGAATTTAATGTGAATTTTGCTGAATTTTACATGGTCTAACCTATAACAGTTGCAAAAGTTGGCTGTTTAAGCAGAATTGTTAATTAGTAGTAGTCGCATCTTAGCAGATTTTCCGATACAGTATTAAACGTTGTTAGTTAAATATGCATAAGTGCCAGATGTTGCAAAAGAACTAATAGCATGAAAACACACGTGATAGGTGGGACAAAATTAGTACAGAAACAGGGCTTGTTGTGAGCTTATGACAGTTTGTGGAAGTATTTTTCTTATTATTAATGACAATACGTAGTAAGTTATTAATATATTATTTTGTAATGTGTAATTACACTGTGATATGGAGTCTTTTTCCACAGGTAGAGGTGGGTCAGCTAATGATTAGATGCAGTCATATCCTTCAATGCTTTGAGACTGTTGGGTGACAAGCCTGTAAAAACCGGCTGAAATTATCCCAAAGATTGTCTTTTATAGACGAGTCCAACCTGTCATAACCTCAAAAACAGAAGACTAGTGAAACTGACAGCATAGTTGTTCTATACATTGATTGACTCAATAAAAATGGTTAAAAATCGATGAAAATTTAAAAAAAAATTGAATTACAGTACAATGCAAGCAGATATAAAGCACTGGAATGACGCATAGTATAAGACAATAGGCAGTCATGCACTATGCAAGTAAAGTGGGACCTATAATCAGCTAATGTCTCATACATTGTTGGATGTTGTTGTCCTCTTGTGGGTATGAAATAATATAAATATAGACATCTGTTGGCTGCTGCAGAAATGAAAAGTTTGCAAAATGAAATGAATCGTTCAGAGAATAAAAATCGTTAAAAAGTTACAAACATGGAACAACTGTGACTGTAGTAATAGTAGCATACAAATAAAAAATAGTAGTAGTAGTAATAGCACCAGTAGTTGTAGTTGTAGTAGTAGTAGTTCTAACTGCTGTGTGTATTGTAAATGCCTTCAGGTATCTGCACATTGGACATGCAAAGGCTGCACTGTTGAACCAGTATTATCAGCAGGCATTCCAAGGCACACTGATAATGCGCTTTGATGACACCAACCCAATCAAAGAAAATGCCGAGTTTGAAAAGGTCTAGGTCTTTTTTGCTTCTTGCATAAATAAATAATGAAGTATACAACTGCATTATTTAGCATGAATCTGATTGCTGACTATTTTTTGTCAGTTCTCTTATGCGTATTGTATTCTGTTCTGTTTCTGCATATATGAAGTGGGATATATCCGTAGTTACATGTTTAAATTAAATTGATTCGATCTCTTACACTGTTTTTGTATTGCCGGTATGTTAAATATGTTGCATGGTGAATATTTTTCCAGGTCATATTGGATGATCTCGCATTGCTTGGACTTAAGCCAGATGTATACTCATATACTTCTGACCATTTTGACACTCTGCTGTCGTTATGTGAACGTATGATCCGCGAGGGCAAAGCATATGCTGATGACACTGATCCAGAGACAGTGAAGAAAGAACGTGAAGAAAGAATTGATTCAAAGAACCGTAACAACTGTGAGTCTTTATTAGTTACTGTCTTTTTATTAGGTCGACTCTTGAGTCGACTTAATAAAGTGGGTCCCAAATGTCCATACATACTTACCTACGTACATGTCGGTCCGTTATGTATGTCCGTCCACAACAAGTTTCTTCGATTTCAATTAAATTTGGCCTGTAAGTAGAGGTCGATGAGTGATGCACGACGGTATGCAGTATGACCTGATCAAAGGTCAAGGTCACGGTCACGAGCCCTGGACAGTTGGAAATCCTTCCATTTTCAAAGCTATCTCCTACGTCATTTGCAATGGGAGCGGCAACTGACCACAGATTCTTAAACTAGGGCACAATATCTAAATTTGATCGGGCCGGATTTTCGATATTTGTCCTAGTTTTTGTGTCACAAATTGAAGAGTCGACCGTCAGTCCTACATGGAGCTAATTTATTGTCAGTTAATTATATGTCTCTGTACTTTTGTAAACATTTCCATGCTTTTGGTCACACAACTGGCTAACTTAATGTTGCCAGTATGTTAAATCGTTTTGATCTTCAGTTTTTTTGCTTTCAGTTTTTCATACTGTGAAATTGTAATAAATTTCTGTGCTATTAGCTTAAGATATATGAGATATATGTATGTGTAATTGTGTATTTACTTGAATTTGTCGAAATCATTTCGCTGTTAAAGTTTGCAAATGTTTTGCATTGCGCATGTTATAACGATATGAGTTATGATCGGTACGTGAGTATCGGTGCATGTGACTGCATGCATACAGCGGTGGAGAAGAACCTGTCAATGTGGGAGGAGATGAAGATTGGTTCAGCTGCTGGTCAGAATTACTGCATCAGAGCCAAGATCTCCATGCAGCTGGACAACGGCTGCATGCGTGATCCAACAATGTACCGGGTTCGCCTGGAGTCGCACATCCGCACCGGTGTCAAGTACAAGTAAGTAGTGTGTTTAGTTATTTGTTATTCAGTCCATTGATCTGATGTGTATCTGTTGCCTTGTCCGCTCTCACTTGTAGACGTTGCTGTTGCCATTTTTCCTGGTGGTAAATAACTTAAGCAAGTAGGCTGCATGCAGGTGGGAAGGTGGCCAAATGCAAATTATCAGTGAGTGAGGTCGCAGTTTCACATGCAAGCCATAATGCAGATGTCACATTCATTATATCAGTCACTGTTTACCATGCATGTGTGAACGGCTTGTGCACAATTATGTTATCACTGAGTGTTTTGTTTAGGTTGTAACTTGTGGGCAGTGGTTGGTTGTAACAGTAGTGGAATACACAGTCTTTAGGCCTCATCGCAGCAATAGCTAGATGCAGCCTGTTGCTACAGAGTAATGTAGTCTCTCTGTCTGTCCGTCGGTCACATTTGTGAGCCCTGCAAAAACGGCTGAACCAATGGAGATGGTGATTGGAGAGTAGACTTGGGTGGGCCCAACGAAGCATGTGTTAGATGGAGGTCGAGATCCCCCACGGGAAGGGGCAATTTTTGGGGGTTGTCAGCCCATAAAAAGCTTTGGGAGTCTCTTCTTCTGTGTAGGTAGCAGAAAATAAATTTGGCATGCAGCAAAAGCGATCATTCAGTCCTTAATGTGACATGTGATTCAGCCTGTCATCCAAACTCTTTGATCATTTGTTTGCTTTTTTTGGGAGTACAGTGTAGGAATGGAAGTGTCTTTGTGTTTGTTCAGAGTATACCCAACCTATGATTTTGCATGTCCGCTGGTCGATAGTTTGGAAGGTGTGACACATGCATTGCGTACAACAGAATATCACGATCGGGACGAGCAGTACTACTGGTTTCTGCAAGCGCTTGGTAAATTTTTTATGTCTGTGGAAAGAGTCATTTTTGATGTCTGTAACTTGTTGAAGCTTCTATGTTGGAGAGCTGGCACAAAGGAAACAATGCCGCATCTGTCATGAGTTTAGTGGTGAATGAAGCCAGCTTTAACACTGGTTGCCCATACAAACCTGATCTTCGTATCCACAAAGGTTCTATTCCAGAATAAGTGAGAAGAAAACCAAGGGTTACCCGGCCAACATTTGGAAAACGGCTCATAAAATGATGTAAGTAACTGGATTGTATTACATGCAAAGTTGCCTCCAGCAGCCACAGTATCTAGTTGCGGTTTAGTGCATGCCAGTATGATTACTGTGCAGGAATGCGTGAACCTCATCTGTATGAATACAGTCGCCTGAATCTTCAGAACACTGTCATGTCTAAACGCAAACTGACATGGTTCGTCGACCAGGGACTTGTCGAAGGATGGTACGTGTGAAGTATGATTTGCTTTTTACTTGGCTTCTGACAACCATAAACATATGTAGTCATGAACTTTTTAACAGAATGTTGTCAGTCCTGTTGTACTATTAATTGTCTAAAATTAGTGTAACTTTAAATGCTGTTTGTTGTGCCACAAACAAAATGCGCAAATGTGATTAGCAGTAGTGAGTGACTGAAAACGATGCTGCAGACTTAGTTCACTTGCATCAATATACAATCAGTATACAGTGTCGTTCGTTTGTCAGTATTTGAATATAAGTTGACTGGATTCTATACATGTTGCTGATGGTAGGGATGATCCAAGATTTCCGACAGTGCGGGGTGTCATGCGGCGTGGTATGACAGTTGAAGGACTGAAAGAGTTTGTCATTGCTCAGGTACAAATTTTTTAGATCTCTGAACAGTTCATGAGCCTGCCTTTACTTTGATTAAATGTTAAATATACTAGGAATGTGTCGTCTTTTATTGTTTACATTTATTTATTAAGAACCCATACTGCCGATTACTATTTGATGTTTTCGAATGTTTTCAGGGTTCTTCACGCACAGTTAACATGATGGATTGGGACAAAATTTGGGCTTTCAACAAGAAGGTGATGAATTATTTAATGGGTGCATGGTTTCTTTATATTTTTTGTGTTAGTTTTTACATCATGTCGGTCTGTGTGATGCAAAGTTCAGTAATTTTTGTGATGTTGGTCTTTCAGTCTTCATTAGTTTGTTGATGTTTCTATTATGATATTTTTAAAGTTTTAAGTTCTGTAATTTTAATATCATATCTGTTTATGTTCGTTGATCTGTTGTTACCTGTCTATTTTATCTGTGAACTGTGATTGATCTGAGAGCATGCGTCGACAGTCCCAGTTTGTTCACACCTGATGCGTTGTGGTGTGGTGTGTCACAGCACGGTATGGTGCTGCATGGCACTGCAGCGCATCTGCTGTGTAAACACTCTTAGCTTATTCAGTGCAATTGATTATTGTGGTGCTGGCGCAGCACAACACATCTGGTGTGAACGAAACTTTAGCTGCTACTTGTATCCTTACCTCCCACACCGAAGGTGATGGGAGCTTATGTTTTTGCCGACGTCAGTAGATATATAGGTATATTTGTGAACAACGTCCTGGCGCCATTTCAAGTCCGATTGTCACCATACTTTGTCAGTCATATTCTTGGCCACAGGGGACGAGGTGGTTAAATTTTGGAAGGTCAAAGGTCAAGGTCAGTGGGGAAGGTATATGCGTTCTACTGAACGCCCTTCTAGTTGTAGCAGTAATCGACCTCTTAGTGTTGTGTAAGAATAGCAGTAAAACAACTTCTTTTTGTCACCATTGTAGATGCCACATCAATATATCGTCGTGTTACAAAGCATTGTGGGACACAGTGTTATTTTTTGCAGTTCTGTACTAAATATTTATACTGCTGATTGATGATGCCTATAAACAGGAGTCGCAGATGTTAGATACTGCTGTAACTGAAGGAAAGCCAGGACCATCAGTTGTAATTGGTCAGCTGATTCTGTTAGCAGGATCCTATTACTGTGCTTAAAATGCTGGGAACAGCAGTCTTGTAAAGAGAATGTGTTGGTTGACTACTTACTACCACTTGTGTAGGTAATTGAACTGAAGACTTACTACTTGTGTAGGTAATTGATCCTGTAGTTCCTCGTTATACAGCTCTGGCTGACGTGGTCCCAGTCCATGTTAATGATGCTGTGGAAGAGATGAAACAAGTTCAGAAGCATCCAAAAGTTAGTCAACCTGTTTCTAAGTCCAAGTTACTTTTAGCTGTATTCACTTTGCTGGCCACTGGTTTTACAGATAGCTGAGGACTTTGCCCCCAGAAGGGGTGCAAAGTATTGTGATCAGGATGTCTGTTTGTTTGGCCTGTTTGTTTATTTGTTTGTCTGTTCACTTGTATATCTCAAACAACCACTCGTCCAAGTTTCACCAGATTGTCTGTACATGTTACCTACGGCTGTGGCTTGGTCCTCCTCTGATGGCAGTGTGATTTGTTATGTAATTTCAGTTTTGTGAATGACGTCATGTTTTCATATAATGAGAGAATAGGCCGAATCAAACACGACACATTTCATCCAGTTTGCCAGATAGCAGCAACAGTCGATGTCAGACAACGTTATTTGGTCGAGATCGCCAGTTGGCGGCACCAGGGCAAAGTATGCCATCCGACTGCATCTTGTTTCTTACTGTGTAACCCTTAGGTCTGGTTGCCCCAAGTTCAGTTAATTTTAGCTGCTGGTTAACTAGCCCACTTTCCAACACTGGTATTGGCTGATCATGCAGCGTGACCCGCCATTGTCGATACTACGGTTAAAATTAACTGAGTTTGATGCAACCAGACCTAAGAAGCTTACAAATGTGCTCGACCATTATATGACAGTCAGATAGGTTCTGGTGGCTTTTGTCTTTTGTCTGTTCATGTTGTTATTGGCTCACTGACTTGATATATTTGGTGTAGTGACAGGCGTGGATCAGTAGCCAGTAAACCACTTATATATACTGTAGGTACAAATGTTTGAGCCAGTCAAATTCCAGTATTTATCACTGATAGCATAGATCCTGAAATAGAAGCTGGGTCCTAAATGCTAGCTGGGTCATTCTTTGCATGCATTATAGGGTCTCTACCCACAGGTGTTTATCAGAATTTGACCAAATATAGTTATAAATGTGAATAGTAGCATGTATAATAGGCCATATTAAATATATTGCAGTAGTGAGTAATTTCTAAATATTTGAAGTACAAGCTGGGGTCTGTTACAGTTGTACTTATAGAAAGCAGGGCATTCTATATGAGGAATTACAGTGTATTGAACAGCTTTGCCTTACTCATCAATACTTGTTCACGAGTAAAATACAAGACTTGAGCAAGTTGGTTGCAAAGACCTTACAAGTATATATAGGATAATCAGGGACGTGCCTCAGCGCCTTTTAATCCCTTGTTGCACTTATATTAGCCTTGTCGGTCTCGTTTTGTGATGATTAGATTTTACTTCTTTCCACAGCATGTTGAACTGGATTTTTAACCCTACTCACTCAAAGCCATGTGATGACAGCTTTGATGATCAGAAACTGTTATCATAGGTGCCACAGTCATTGAAAGTCTGCTATGGCATGAATGTTGTCTTGCCACAAGAAACAGTAGAAAGGATGTGTATTATTGGCAGAACGCTGAGGTTGGTATGAAGATGGTGTGGTACGGCAGCAAAGTGTGGATTGAGAAAGCCGATGCTGAACACTTTACTGTAGGCGAGAATGTCACGTTTATCAACTGGGGAAACTTGGTCATCAAGAGTATCGACAAGTTTGTATCTTTTTGTGTTTATTTTACCTTATTGCATATTGTGTTAATATAAAGTCTTTCTTGCTCTATATGATCAGTGCTGATCTCTTTTTTGTAGCCGTCAGCCAGTGAAGTTACGAGACTATGGCTATGGTGCTAATGCATTGCACAATGGTTTTGCAGACACTCAGTATTCATTGTGCCTACTGAAGGAGGCATCGCCAGGCTGAGTACCTAGATGATTGGGTACATACAGAGGTGTTTTACATACCCATAGCTGTTTACCCGTCCTAGTACTAACTGGGCTCAACTTAAGGATTAAGGTCATTAATGTCTCTGTATGTGTGACAAAGCCAGATTGCCACCTGTGGACCTTGTTATAGAAAACGTTTGTCTCATAACAGTAACAACTAGAGAAATGTGCAGTTGTATTGACATGCAGACCCACGCCAGGTGGTTAGGGTTAAGATTTGTGACCTTTGACCTTTTGACCTCAGGGTCAGTGCATGTTGCAGTCCTACCATGTCTTCCAAATTTGGTGCTGCTGGCTGAAGCCGTTTTCAATTTAGAGCTAACCATAACCCTAGATTAGGGTTAGGGTTATGATTTAACCTTTGATCTTTTGACCTCGCGTCAGTGCATGCCAAGGTCCTGCCATGCACTATGTCTTATGGCCATTATAAGGTTAACCTGTGTTAGCCGGTACCCTTCCTCCACTTAAGAACTGGAGGATTTTGTGAGAGCAAAGTTTTACTGCAGACGTGTCCTTACTGATGGCAACTAGAACACTGAGATTGTAGAGAAGATGCTACAGTTCTCCGTATGCTGTGCTGTCTCTGGACCATAGAAGCAGCAAGTGTGAAATATAAATTTAAAAACTGTTTATTGTATTCTTGTGTATGTCTTATACTTGTTTCAGGTCTTCAGATGGCAGAGTGTCCTCTGTTGAAGCACTGTTAAACCTTGACAATAAGGTTACAACGTTTGACTTCTATTTACCCCGCGTGGGGCCGGGGTACCCCCTTTCCGCCTTTGCTTCTCCCTTGACCATTCACTTCCTCATCTTTTGCTCTTTATTACTTTTCCCTTTTTTCTTTTCTCGCTCATTTTACTTATTTTCTTTTATTGTCCATCCGATCCCTTTCTACCAGAATAGTCCCACTCCGTTTCCAGGCGTGAGGTTGTAGGAGGCGACCGAACCTGGGTTTAGTTTGTTTTGTGTTATGATTGTGTTATCTGTATTGC
>Ga0209780_1001931_pt1 | contig 14274 bp, 4 predicted proteins | sample WorMetexBAHAMAS2_FD_187384 | JGI IMG/M metagenome (GOLD analysis project Ga0209780, IMG submission 187384) | Marine gutless worms symbiont microbial communities from Max Planck institute for Marine Microbiology, Germany - Inanidrilus exumae... | ecosystem: Host-associated > Annelida > Digestive... | reverse complement strand
GCCCATGGACGCTAAACACCACAGTTTTGGGAGCGAGAAACTATAAGCACCACAGTTCTGGGGGCCCAGGGACCCTAAACACTAGTTTGTGGGCCCATGGACGCTAAACACTACAGTTTTGGGGGCGAGGGACTATAAGCACCACAGTTCTGGGGGCCCAGGGACCCAAACACTAGTTTTTGGGCCAATCGATGCTAAACACCACAGTTTTGGGGGCGAGGGACTATAAGCACCACAGTTCTGGGGGCCCAGGGACCCAAACACTAGTTTTTGGGCCAATGGATGCTAAACACCACAGTTTTGGGGGCGAGGGACTATAAGCACCACAGTTCTGGGGGCCTAGCGACCCTAAACACTAGTTTGTGGGCCCAAGGACGCTAAACACCACAGTTTTGGGGGCGAGGGACTATAAGCACCACAGTTCTGGGGGCCCAGGGACCCTAAACACTAGTTTTTGGGCCCATGGACGCTAAACACCACAGTTTTGGGGGCAAGGGACTATAAGCACCACAGTTCTGGGGGCCCAGGGACCCTAAACACTAGTTTTTGGGCCAATGGATGCTAAACACCACAGTTCTGGGAGCGAGGGACTATAAGCACCACAGTTCTGTGGGCCCAGGGACCCTAAGCATCATTTTTTTTGGGGCCCAGGGATGTTAAAATTGCTAAACACCAAATCTTGGGGTCCAGGGAACCTAAAGGCTGCAGTTCTGGGGCCAAGGGACCCTACACACTAGTTTTGGAGGCGCTCCCAAAGTCAAAAGTCAAGTGAATGAAGCGCAAGAAACAAACCGATGAGATAGTGCTGCTGTTTCTTAAAGACGACGACAATTCCATACATGAGATGTGACGAGGTGTAGAGCGACAGAGGAGCACACTTCAGCTGTCGCACTGGTCCAATGTGTGACATTACGTCATCACTACGAGCACATGCAATCAGTGCCAACATTAAAACTCAAAATTGTACTTGGGTGGCTCGGTAGTCTTACGAAAGTTTTCCTTTTCCTCGCAGATAGTAAATATTTGGAACAGTTTGCCTGATACAGTGGTTGACGCCGATACGATTAATACATTCAAAAGGCGTCTTGACAAACACTGGCTTAATCAAGATGTTGTATATAATTTTAATGCCGAATTATTAACTGGAACCGGAGGTGCTCTAAATTAGTATGTGATATTGTTGGAGATACGGGCATAGAGGAACTCCTGCACCCGTTGTTCACATTGGATTGGATAGTCTGGTGGCAGGGCATTGGACTTGCAACTGGATGGTCATTAGTTCGATTTCCAGCCACTGCGCTGTCGGGTAACAACCTTCGGCAAGTTGTTCACACCCATGTGCCTCTTTCATCAAGCAGCAAAAGTTGGAGCATAAACAGGCAAACCACGCGATGCATTAGCCCTGTATCCGTGGACTTGCAGTATAAGCTGGTGTCTAAAAATGCCCTATGGGTCTAACTGGCTTGGAAAGGACTAAGTTTATTTTACAAAACTCCCAAACTAGGTCAAACTATGACGATAATAACCGTGAATTTATACAGCGGCGTTTTTGTTTTTGTGAAACACCTTAAACGTGCTCGATTTTGAACCAACCCTGACCTCGCTGAAACTGACGAGTATTTCCAATATAAGGCTCTTCTAACCTATAATTAGATTTAATCAATTACCAATCACTGTGAGGTACTGTTTGTAAGGTCATATTCCACCGGAAAGATTGCTGAAGGTCACTGGTATGGTTATATATATCCCAATGTCACACATCACCAGCGGGTGGCAATGTTCGTTTGCAGTCAAAGTCTTATTCTAATGTGATAGCTTTTACACTACCAGGCATGCACTATTAAGAACAATAAGTACATACCATGTTCTGCAGATATTAACAGACATGAGATCTTTCTTTGAGACATCTTTAACTCTCATTGCAGCATTCCTGGCAATTAAACAGACCTTTCACACTTTACCAATTTTTCATCAACTAACACAAGACAGACTACTATCCACAAAACCCACATCTTGGAGAGATGAGTCATGAAATGAATTTGAATATCCACTGCTATAACCGTATTTGTTCGACCTGGTAACTTAACTTTTTCTGATTAACTTCTCTGACTTCTGGTCAAATTTCCTGACATTTCCAGGTTTTCATGGAAACTAACTGGGACTGCTGCAACAGAATTTTTACAGGCCGAATGCCCTTTCAGATGCAGAAATGAGCAAAAGAAATGAAGGCACAGCAACAAGGATTATTCAAAGTCAACGGCAATAATTAACATCAACGTTTAACAGACCACATGACTTCGTATTAGTGTTCCACAGTAACTACACACCTATGATGAATTGTTTGCAAGAACGGCCACAGACAACTTGTTGATAATCATGATTTAGAATAAATATTCTAACACAACTCACAAACGTCTTTTGAAAGCTGCTTTCAAAAGTCGGCTTTCAAAAGAATACTTTCCTGTGTGAGCGGTCCACTTTCCAAAGTTTATCGCTTTCGAAAGTCACTTTCGAAAGAAACTTTCCAGGGTAAAAGAGGCCAACCAGATAATCAACAATACATACCAAATGACGCCGAATTTACGTCGCTTTTGCAGAAGATCAATGGTGTAAAACATAGCCGGTAATCAACAAATACTGCCAAATCAACGATGGAAATCTAAAACGCAAACATTAATATAGTTGAAATGGCAATTCGACCAATTTAACGTTAAAATTAATTTACCGGTGTGCAATAACACGACGTTAAACGTATGGATACTCTGTTCCTGTTCGCTCCGTTGAATACTGGTTTTAATCAGAGTATTAATAGACTTGTCCAGTCTAGACATAAAAAGTATCGGAAATATTTGTTTTTAAAACCGCAAATGATAAATACCACTAATAAATGTCGCTAAATATTCTCAACTCAATACCGGTAGCAGAACAAAATCTTCAAATTACCGCCACGGATAACTCCATAGAAGTGACATGACGTCGTCTATTCTATGGATAATTTTGCCTTTTGTCTAGAGTACGGGTACTCGTACCGGTTTGACGTCGCCTTTCTGTAGCGATATAACTACGTGGTATGAGTCAACTTGCATGTCGGGTTTCAGACACCTATACACTACCAACTTTGCCAAGTTTCCGTGATAGATATTCTTTGGACATTCTAGTGTTTTGAATATTTTCTTTGTAAAGTTTGGTTTTGTGTATTTTGTTTTGAGATACGAATAAATATTATTTTGGTTACAACAGTTGTAAAGAGGTGGAATGTCAGTATTGTAATATTTTGAATCCACGGGGTCTTTGAAGTCCGTAGTAAAATGGCTGAACGCAGTGTGTCGAGTGCGAATGATCATACGTTGTCTGCAGACGATCAGAATTTTGAACACGGTGTTGTCAGTAGTGACGCAGTATATGTACCTCGTTGGAAGCAGTCTTTTCGAGGCCAGCGTGGACGCGGAAAGTTACCTGGAAATCAGCAAAATGGTAGCCTGGACGGATCAGAATATGTTGGATCGAAAGAGTCAAGAGCTGGAAGTAAATACGGCGGTGGGCGTGGCCAGAGAACGTTTGGGCAGCGTGGTCACTATTATACCAGGCGCAATCCACATAGTAGTGCTTACAAACGCAATGAGGCTTCATCAAATAGCAGTACGAATAATTGTTATTCGGGATCTAGTGCTGCTGATTGCAGTACATCAGCTGATGCTGATTGTGGCATGCAGCGTATGCATTCTGATGAAGTCGAATATAGTGCACCTTCCTTCCATGTGAGAGAACATGTAAAAAGTTCAAGAGTTTCAAGGAATGACCATAGATATGAAGAATGGAGCCATTCTAGTCGTGGAGCTCGAACTGCTTATCGTAGAGGGAGAGGTTATAGAGGTGCTTCCAACTACTCTAGTGATGACAGACTTGGCAAGTTGAATACCCAAGATGTGTTTTTGTCCAGCAATAATAGTCGTGAAGCTGTTGCTGGCTTAGAAGCATCTGCAGAAGCCGACCTTCGTGATGTTACAAAATTCAATAACAGTGACCGCAAGAAATTTAAGTCAAAGACACAGACACGTAGTAGTGAAAAGCTGATAACCAAAGATGATAACAGAACTGATGATGTACGTCATGGCAGCCACTGCATTCCAGACGATCAGCTGTTTCGTGACCTTCATATCTCGACAGAGGTGGCACATTTACCAAATGATATGCCTGGCAAGGGAAACAGTCGAGCTGTTTTTGATGCTAAAATAAAGAACACTGATCCAGAATTTGAAACTCAAAGAGGTTATTTATTTGTGTTCTTGATTATTTTGCATGTAATTGTTATAGGATGTTTTTTTGTTAGAGGAATTTGTACTGTTTTGAAAGGAGGATTGTAAAAGGCAGCTATTCCATAACCAATTTTTGACATTTTAGAAGCAGATAAAAACTGTTAATTGAATTCTGACTGAGCTGATGTTGCTGGTACTGAAAGGTACTGGTTTGCAACATGCCGTGGCATCATTTAACGATGCCACAGTTAGTGACAGTATTGTTACGGTTCCAAAATTTACATTGTCAGTCGGTTTTAGTCGGTTTTGAGAGAAAAAAACCACGGTTTCGGTTTTTTGATAATACATCAGATCGGTAATGGACCAGCAAAGGAGACAAGCCGCTGCACAACGGCTACACTGGCAATTAAAGACACAGTCTCACTAATGCTGTCATCCATTTAAAAATCGAGTAATGCCAGATTTTTGATCTTGTCAGTTGTTGTAGTGAGAATGCTCCATGCATTCTGAATGTGTTTGATCTTCACATTTGGTCAACTGCCATTGAACGCCGCTGACAGTGGTCGACCATCGTCAAGGTCGACAGCTAACATTGGGTTGCCGTCATCCGCCATCGATGATGTCAGTGAGAAAGCGCGGGTTCAGGCACAGGGGATTACATTACATTACATTAGAGTTATTTAGAGTGGCCTAGACTGCTAAACCACTACAATACACTGCGTACAGAACTAGAAACGGAAAACAGTTAGTTAGGAAATGATCAAAGGAAAGTTAATCCAAAATATCTAGCACTGTTTGATGTTCGAACATCGTGGACGTTGTATGCCATTGACGGCATAGGCCTACGGCGGGTATGCCATTGACAACGTGCATAGGTCTATGCACATTTATTATTATTTTTTCATTGAAGATTTGAACCGACATCGCTAGTCACAGTGCATGAGCAGCGCTCTGAGCTCTTTCAGGTCTTCTTTGAATAATGGCGTAAAACGAATGTAGCTCATTATTTCTGTGACGTATCAGTATTACTATCACAGCATTTAGTGTTACGGACAATTACTTTTTGACTTAACAATGTGAGGTATTTGTTTCTTTGGCATTACAGTCACACTGAACTTGATGTATTATGCACGTGTTGCTTAGATTTGCTGATAGAACAGTTAACGAGAGGAACGTATGAGTGTATGATATGTTGCAATGTCGTGAAACGTGAGACGGCGGTCTGGAATTGCTCCAACTGCTACCACATCTACCACCTCTACTGCATCAAGCGCTGGGCTAATAGTTCGACAGTAAATGCAGACTGTGCCAGTAATGGGTGGCGATGTCCTGCTTGTCAGAATGCAACAACTGCCTTTCCAAATACCTACTTGTGTTTCTGTGGTATGTAATTATTGTATAACCGTATGTCTGCATGCTAGGCAAATGCCAAATACTTTGACAGTAGGTGCATTGCATCTAGCATATTATACATGTGCAGGATCTACACAGTTAAAACTATTGTCGTTGTTTTGTTTTAATTGTGTAAATCAGGACTGATTATTAATGGAAGATTTTCACATTTGGAATATAAACCCCAGTGTACTTGTGTGTTGCATTAAATGAATTTCCGTGCTTTGTGCAATGTTACAATAAGCTTAAGCAGTTAGGAATTTGGATGCACACTAATATGAAGTCTTAATCCACCGGTCTCACTGATAGGTATATTAGCTGCTTACCCTGACGATGAGACACAGTATAAAATGTTGCCGTTTATGTATAGTTACGTTTGTTTTTTAAAAAGAAAGAAACCGAGTTAGTGGAATTTTTAGGTTGACTCTTCTGAGTCGACTTAATAAAGTGGGTCTCAAATGTTGTTAGCCCGTCCGTATGTCCGTCATCAAGTAGATGTCTGTTTGTCTGTCCACAAAAAGTTTCTTCGATTTCAATGAAATTTGATGTGTAGCTAGAGGTTGATGTGTGATGCATGACGTTGTGCAGTATAACCCGATCCAAGGTCAAGGTCACACGCCCTTGAGGTCAGAAATTCAGCCATTTTTAAAGGCTATCTCCACCCCCATTTACAATGGGGGCTGGCAAATCACGCATTCTTAAATTAGGGCACAATACCTAAAGCTTATCGGGGCCAGATTTTTGATATTTGGCCTAATTTTTGTGTCATGTGACTTTGAAGTTGGCAGAAACGTCACCTGTGAGAGGTCGCCCGTCAGTCCCGTACGGGGCTAATTTATTGGAGAGTGTTTCTGATGCGGAGCTGTGTGTTTGTGTGGCAGGTAAACTCAAGGACCCTGAGTTCCATCAGTACCTGACTCCACACAGCTGCGGAGAAGTCTGTCGTCGACAGCGTGATAAGCACTGTCCACACCGATGTAATGTTCTCTGTCATCCGGGACCGTGTCCGCCGTGCCAAGCTTTCACAACAAAGTCGTGTGCATGTGGAAAGACGCGACAGACGGTGAAGTGTGCATCGGCGGCGGCGACACGATGTGACAAAGCCTGCGACAAGACACGCAACTGTGGGAAACACATCTGTCAATCAGTTTGCCATGAGGGGTCGTGCGATCCGTGCTCGGAAACTATTAGCCAGGTATTGGAAACTGTTGTTCACGTGAATTGCGGTGCTGTTAACATATTTAAGAAGTATATTTTGGTTGTACTGGGACTAGAAGTGGAAATGTGAATTTTGATTGTCTCAGATAGTAGGCATTGTCTGGTATTAAACCTGTGCTTACTGATTACTGGCCAAGGTTGAGGTTAATGTATTGCTGACCATTCTTTACTGTGATATTGCCATGTTTGTGCTGAAAGGGGACGTTAAACTCCAACCAACTAACTAACTTATTACTGGCCCACCTACACATAGTGTAGGGGAGCCAGACTAGTAACAGTCGCTGTCATCTGTCGTCATCGTCTGTCGTCGTCTGTAACACTCCATTATGGGCCTGCAGGCGGCTTCACCCGTGCAGGCCAGGCGATGATGACATGTCGCCTCCAGTCTAATTATAGCTCCACTCCACGGCTGCACGGCAGGCCAGTAGTGTTACGTCCCGTTAGGGCGACACCTTGTTCAATCACTGTTAGATTTGGTTGCCTTTATCCGTCCTGGAAATGGATCGGGTTTATTTTCAGTGACTGTTGCATTGCTTCCGTGTAATGACCATTCGTGCATGTGCAGACATGCTGCTGTGGTAAAGAAACACGGACCGTTCTTTGTGGAAGCCATGAGTCGTTTGAAATGAAGTACTTATGTGGCAACGTGTGTGGTCGAAGTCTTGACTGCGGCCATCATGAGTGTGATCGTTCGTGTCACGTCGGTCCTTGCGACGGCTGTCTACTCCAGCCGGACCGTGTCACGTCCTGTCCGTGTGGAAAGACGGCTCTGGCTGATATTTCCACGGCGAAGCCAAGGCTGACGTGTACTGACGAAATAGCAACATGTCAGCTGACGTGTCTGAAACCACTGCCATGTGGAACTGAAGGTAAACACATCTTCATTTCAGTTTTTACGTCGACTGCTTCGAGTTGACCTAATAAAGTGGGTCTCAAATATCCGTCCGTACGTCTGTCCGTTCGTCTAGAAAGTTTCTTCGATTTCAATGAAATTTGGTATGTAGGCAGAGGTCGGTGAGTGATGCACGACGGTATGCAGTATGACCCGATCCAAGGTCAAAGTCACGAGCCCTTGAAAGTCTGAAATTCGTCCATTTTCAAAGGCTATCTCCTCCTCCATTTATAATGGGGGTTAGCAAATGACCACGTATTCTTAAATTAGGGCACAATATCTAATGCTTATCGGGGACAGATTTGTAATTTTTTTCCTAGTTTTTGTGTCACATGACTTTGAAGTTGGCAGTATATAGGAGTCGACCGTCAGTCCCGTTACTTACATGGCTATTACATGTGAAATAAAACTGAAATCAAACAGCTTTATTTCAGTTTCATTTCGGAGGCTGTTACATGTGAGATAAAACAGAAACAGAACTGGCGTATTGTTTTGTCGACGTTGTTTTATTTCAGGTACATTTTAACAATTTGTACATGTGAAACATAAATGCTGAAACAGAAAAGTAGGCGGTAACTGTTGCTGTGAATGTGGTCTGTGCCGGCGAGCAATGCATGTGTGAGACGTGCATTCCTGCACAATATAGTATGATATCTGGGCGCCGCAATATCGCAAGGGCAACGAATTCGCAAACGATATCGCAATATTGCACAGTCGATATGACCACTAGTTGCTACGGGCTTCATGCACTTTCAACAACGTCTGAGCATTAAAGGAAACTTAGAGAACAGACCCCAGTCACAGTAAATTCATCATCAACTGGACTTTTGATTCACCGACTAACTTCATCGCACTATGTTAGTTATCACCTGGTTCCATTTGTATCCCGTCTTTTCATGGCATGTAATAGTCATAGTGTTCTGATGTGCTGTTCACCAATACTACGAGTTCATTCGTGCAGTCCGTTGTACTATGTTAGTCTGGCTGTCTGGCGACCAAGTGCTGTAGGCTGTGAATTGTGGATTGCAGAATTTAATCAGAACTTACTTTGACACGGTTGTTTACATGACAGACAGGACAGGACATCTGGTCTCTTAAGAAACCTGTTCCACTTTGATCGAAGGACACAGCGAGGCGTGACTGAGGTTTACTTGCCTATCGCAATGTGGGCTTAGAATATAAGCATTGCAGCATGCAGAGTTTGTTTGTGATCCACAATCCACACGTGCCGATTGGCTAATAAAAAGCTAATATGTGCCCTTATCATCCACACATGCTGATAGGCAATGTATGGATATATCGTTTACTGTTTGTCATTTTGTTTGTTTGTATGGTTACATATTTTTCAGTCGAGCATAAACCTAGCGGTATCAAATTTTGCACGGTGGTTTATCGGCGTCCTGGGCAGGGAATCTCCCATTTTGGGGAACTTTGTTACCCCCAAAGCCCAAAATCGGATATATGCAGGTGTGCAATTTGTATGTGGGCTTGATCATATGCATGGCCCATGCGTTTGCCGGTTCGTCCAGAGCGCTGGCCATGCGTAGGATCGGCATTTGTGGATAAACGTTCGTCCCTGAAGATGGACGCACTGTTTCATCATTTGATGTGACCGAGTGCTGCTGTAGAAGATCGACATCATTGTCGTCGTCTGTGTCACACTGGCGCATGTGGTCCGTGTGACGGAGTGACGTCGGTCGAGTGTAGATGTCGTGGTCAGACGACGGAGTTGCCGTGTTCCGAGGTGGTCACCATGAGGACTCAAGACTCACAGTTCACGTGTGACCGCAGATGTAACAAGAAGATGTCGTGTGGCAGACACAAGTGTGGACAGTACTGTTGTATCAGCAGCCAGCATCAATGCCGTCTCGTCTGTGGATGTGAGTTGACTCATGTGGGGGCTGGGGGCAATCTCCCCTTCACTTCCCCACACTCTACTCTACTCTTTTAGTATCTACACCACAGCTACTTTTCTGGCTTCCTTTAAAAGACAGTCAAAACATTCTTTTCCCTAAGTCATTCCATTAATTTTAGTTTGTGTACTGTGTCCTAGAAGCTACTTTACCTAGCTTATGCCACGTTGCTACTACTGCTACTGCTGCTATCTACACCACAGCTACTTCCTGGCTTCCTTCAAAAGACAGTCAAAAACATTTTTTTTACTAAGTTGTTCCCATAATTCTAGTTTGTGTACCGTGTCCTAGAAGCACTTTTGCTCATGCCACGTTAATATGTACATTTCTAACTAATCTTTTACGTTTCTTTTTACCTTTCTTACTCGCTTTATTTATTTTTCTTGCTTTTCCAACCCTTTCCACTCTACCAGAATACTCCCACTCTGTTTCCGGTCCGGATGTCGTGGGAGGTGACTAAACCGGGCTTTATTTTTTGTGTTGATTTTATGTTATATGTATTTTTAGTTAAGGATGCATGCTTTTTGTCATATTTGATTTAGTTTTGTCTTGCAGTGTGACAGTTGTCTTTCCCTGTTGTAGGCGCTCTCGTAATAATTTAAATGAGCCTCTCAAACCCTTTCCCTATTTGGGGTGGCTGCTGAACAAAAAGGGTTGAGGTTAATATATCGCTCGCCTTCCTTCACTGGGTAGGGATAGCTCTCCCCCTGACCTTTCGTCTCTGATATAGCCATTTTGTGCTGAAAAGGGACGTTAAAGTCCAGCTAACTAACTGTGGATGTGAGTTTTGTGTTTCTTACAGTAATGCTGTTGCATCAGCACCCAGCATCAGTGCCGTCTTATCTGTAGGTGCGGGTTTTGTGTGTGTGGATTTTTGTGTTCTTTGAAGTCTAAAAGACGTGATTAAATGCACCAGTTTGTCACATTTCATTCATCAGATGTCTGCTCTGCATACTGGTGGCTAGTGTAGTGTCTGCTCTACTCTGTAGACAAACTGTCGTGTGGTATTCACAAATGTGAGGAGACGTGCCACCGCGGCAAATGTCCGCCGTGTTGGCAAGTGAGTTTTGATGAGCTGCGCTGTGAATGTGGAACCGAGGTGATCTATCCGCCAGTGCCGTGTGGAACCGTTCGACCACCGTGCAGCCGTCCATGTACAAGACAACATCCTTGTGGCCACAAAGTGCGTGGACTTTTCCACTGTGTGAGATCTTAACATTGGGGCTGGTAGTGAACAAATTGAGTGTGTTCAGTTGCCAATCAGTTGATTAAAGCCCGTGACCTACAATGGGTGACTTTATCTTTTGCTAAGACCAAAGTCTAAAACCTTAGTCTAAGATCAAAAGTCCGGTTTAAGACCTAATTAATGCAAAACGTGAAGTGATGCTAAACTTCGGTCTGATACCAGTCTGAAACCAAACTTGCCGCTTAAACCAAAGTTTAAGACCAAAGTATGGTCTTAATCCAAACTTAATCTGAGCAATCCAGTCTTAAACCAAACCGTCCTAATGCATTTAGATAGGCAATTATCACTAATCTCTTAGAGTTAAGACTTTAGTCTAAAACCAAATCACTTTATCTTTCACTTAATCTGAACTCGGTCTAAAATCAGGTTTTAGCCGTTCAGATTAAGCTTTGGTTTTAGACTAAGGTTTTAGATTTAGCGAAAGATAAAGTGACCTACAATGTTTCAAAAATCATTAGTGTCTCCTGTCTAACTTTTCACATGAATATAGTCAGAGTAAATGTTCATAAATGCAATCCATTCTTGAGCCAAGAAAAGTCGCCACTATATTCTTTTGATACATTTGATATATGTCAGGATTTTTGGTGGTCGACTTACTATGGCCATATTAATTGTCAGCACATTTACAGTATGTAAGAGATATCACCGTTTGAATTTTTTGCTGTTTTTAGTTGTGTGATTTAGCTACTGTAGTCCTTACGAACCATTATTACCCACGCCGGCATAGCCGTTGGCGTGGCTAGGGCGTTCTGACACGTCTGTCTGTCTGTCTGTCTGTTTGTTCACGCTCTAACAGGAAAACAGCTTGAGCTATCAACACCAAACATGATATGCGTATACTCTATAGCTCAGCATGCATTGACCCAGAGGGTCAAGGTCGCCCACTTATGAAAATTGCCAAATTTGCTCGTCTTTTTGTTTGTCCGCGCTCTAAAAGGAAAACGGCTTGAGCTATCAACACCAAACGTGGTACACATATACTCTATGGCAGTCGCTCAGCATGCATTGACCCAGAGATCAAAAGGTCAAAGGTCAAGGTCACACGGTTACAAAAACCGTCACAGTCGCTCGGTTGCTAGTGACCATTGATCATGGTCGGTATTGCGTAATCCTGTGCTACCTGTGGCCGTTGCAAGCGTGTCGATATGACTGCCTGTGTGGTCGAGTGGTAAACTGTGAGGTTGTTTGACGGACGTGAAGATGACGGCTGATGATGTGTTCAGATGCAGCACACCTGCCACAGTGATCCGCAGTGTCCGCCGTGTCCTGTACTCACACAGAAATGGTGCCATGGTAGACACGAGCTGCGCAGCAACATCCCGTGCTACGTGGCTGAGATCTCATGTGGACTCTCATGCAACAGACCTCTGCATTGTGGCGTTCACAGATGTGTTCAGATCTGCCACAAGGTACACTGACTCAAAAGAGTTTACTCATTAATGGAAGCCTTACCTGTTTTACAAACAGCAGTTGTTAATAGTTACCTTGTTTGGATCTTTTTGTTAGTGTAAATAGCTGGTAAAAAAAAGGAAAGGCTTTCCAAACTCATTACCGAGCATTGGGCCCGGAGCTGATCCCGGTGTACAGGCAGTCAGCCCGCAGGTGACCATAAGCCATCCAACTGGCTGACATTACTGTCCGCCAGGCCTGCGGTTACCTTCCCAGCCGCAGAGCATCACTGCCTCTTGGCCGGTACCAAGTTATACTGCTCGCTGACAGAGGCACATAGGTGTGAACAACTTGCCCAAGATTAATACACAGCTTTTTTCCCCAAGTGGGATTTGAACCCACGACCTGTTGATTGCAAATCCACCGCTCTACCGGTTGCATCACAGTGTGTCGTTGCTGGTAATTCATGTGCAGACTAACGTACGAGAAAGCTCCATTCATTTTACTATTCTTGTGTTTCTGGAGCAGAATCTAATGATCTATTGTGTCACATTATGTGCATTTGCTTGTGTCGTAAGCAAGAAGACATTAGAACAAAACGTGTCATAAATCAGGATTCATTTTTGCCATCTGTTGTAAGTTTGACTGATATTCCTCGTCAGTCATGCTGGTTAATTCACTGTTTGTAATACGTATAACATAGCCGCATTAGTGGCATTAACCGGTTGAAGTCGTGTTCATTTGACCCCATGTGGGTCCGGGCAAACGCCCTTATCCTTTCACATCCCCATCCCCTACTCTATCTTTTGATATTAGTTACTTTTTCCTTTTCCCCCTTTTTTCTTCGCTTTATTTTTTTTCTTGCTTTTCCATCACGTCACATTCTGCCAGAATACTCCCACTCTGTTTCCAGGTCGGATGTCGTAGGAGGTGCCGAATCCTGACTTTAGTTTTTTTGTTTGATTTGTAATGTATTTTTAGTTAAGGATGCATGCTCTTTTTGTCGTATTTGATTTAATTTTTCCCTTGCGGTGTGATAGTTGTCTTCCCCTGTTGTAGGCGTTAGCATAATAATTTAAATAAGCGTTTTGATCCCTTTCCCTAATTGGGTTGCTGCTGAACAAAAAGGCAGCCAGGGTTGGCGTTAATATATCGCTGGCCTTCCTTCACTGGGTAGGGATAGCTCTCCACCCCTGACCTTTCATCTCTGACCTAGCCATATTTGTTAAACTCTGACTAGCTACCTTGTGTCGGTGACTGTTCTGCAGGGTGACTGTGCTCCGTGCTCTCAACCGTGTCCATCACCACGGCCCGACTGTGGACACCCATGCAACGCACCTTGCCACGTCGGCGCTGAGTGTCCCTCGACGCCGTGCAAGACAGAGATAACGGTGCGGTGTGAGTGCGGACGTCGCGAGGAACAGGTGATCTGTATGCAGTTTGCAAGCGGCAAAGATACGGAGTACAGCAAGGCAGCTGCTCAGGCCGTTGCGTCCCGACTCTGGGAGAAACAGTCCATCGACATCTCTGTTCTGAAGAAAGAACTGAGGAATAGGAGGTTAGTATAGAGGGTCCCTTGCTCCATTCAGCCCATCTGCCTTTACTAGGCCTTGAGACTGTAGCTGATGAACTGTTTGGCAGAGCTATGCTACTGTCTAATCATGTCCTCCACACGCACATACCTTCTCAATCCTCTACCCTGCGTGGGGCCGGGGTACCCCTTTTCCGCCTTTGCTCCTCCCTTGTCCATTCACTTCCTCATCTTTTTCTCTTTTTTGCTTTTCCTTTTTTCATTTTCTTATTCGCTTTACCTATTTTCTTCTGTTGTTCATCCCTTTCCTTTCTACCAGATTCATCCCACTCCGTTTCCAGGCGTGAGGTCGTAGGAGGCGACCGAACCTGGGTTTAGTTTGTTTTGTTTATGATTGTGTTATCTGTATTGCTTAGTTAAGATTTATTCTGGTGTTT
>Ga0209780_1001930_pt1 | contig 14276 bp, 6 predicted proteins | sample WorMetexBAHAMAS2_FD_187384 | JGI IMG/M metagenome (GOLD analysis project Ga0209780, IMG submission 187384) | Marine gutless worms symbiont microbial communities from Max Planck institute for Marine Microbiology, Germany - Inanidrilus exumae... | ecosystem: Host-associated > Annelida > Digestive... | reverse complement strand
TGTCAGAACTAGAACTGAACTAGAACTAAATTAATTGTTTACGAACTAAACTAGAAGTCGAACGAAAATTATATCAAGAACTAAAATTGTGAAAAGTACATATAGTTTTTGCTTGCATATGAAGCGTTTTGGGACCCAGTTTTAGGCGTTTCCAACTGAGTGGTTTTTAGCTGTAGCTTGTTGCACACTGGTAAAATGCTTTCCATGAGCCTAGAGAAATGCCTCACTCACTGGGAGATTCCGGTGGAGAAGGTTTTACAGATAATTTCAGATTCAGACAATGATGCAAATATGGTGAAGTCAGTAAATATGCTGACAGAGAGAGCTATACAGCAAAGGAAGACGAAGTAGAGGAAGATGAGGAGGCAGTGGACGGATGTGATGATGCTGGGGATGAAAACCCATTGTTAGTGACAGAGCTGCCTTACCGGCGCTTGGGATGTCTTGCACACTCCTTGCGGTTTGTCATAAAGGAAGTGTACAAAGGGCCATACAGTGTCATAATGGCCAAGACACAAGGATTACTGGGGAGAATAAGAAAGTCCTCGGTGGCAATGAAGAAGGTAATTTCAAAATGTGGCAAGGGCGTCATCTCTGACAATTCAACGTACTTAGTACTTTAGTAGTTACGACCATTAACTGCTATAAAAAGTAATTGAAGACAAATAAACTGAAATGAATTTTGACTTCAATAGTCAACGAACTGAAAACATTTTTTAGAACTAGAACTAAACTAGAACTAAAATGGGTTCAGCCGAACTAAACTAGACGTCGAACTAAAATATTTTCAGAACGAGAACTGAACTAAAACTGAAATGAATGGCTCCGAACTAAACTAGAACTAGAACTAAAAATATTTTGAGAACTAAAATAACACTGGTCTGTAACACTCCATGGCGGGCCTGCAGGTTGCTTCACTCGCGCAGGTCAGGCGATGACGTCATGCCGCCTCCAGTCTAATTGTAGCTACATTGTAGCACTGCACGACGGGCCAGTCTTGTTACGTCCCGTTAGAGCGACACTTTGTTGCTAACTGCTTTACAGCTATACACTGTTTATTTTACATCATACGTTGTTTCGTTTAGTTAAAAACGCAGTGGAACTTTTAAATTCTGCTATTCCTCCCCCCAAAAAAACAATTTTGACATGTAACCCGTAACCGTCCACACCCATTTGAAAATTGCAATTGCTACCAATTCAAGTGTCATCTTCAATGAGCCACTTCAGAATTCATCTTGCAAGATACATGACCTTCCAATAGCCGAGATCGAAATCATAATGATTGCAAAATCTGGCTAACAATGCAGCTTCGATCAGAAGAGGATCCGTGATGTGATTAAACTGAAGTAGTGACTGGTTGAGATATAGAATGGGCTACAGCAGACTGTCGTTTTGGAGATATCATGGCGCAAACGTATTCGAGCTGTGTTTGTATTTTTAGAGATGGGTGTTTTGAGCACTTGATTTAACTTGTGGCGTCCTTATCATGTAGCTTGACTTCAGAAGGTATTAGCTGCAAACGTTATTATCACCTTCTGTGAACGATGACATCACAGAGTTTGTCGTGAGGCCATATTTTGAATGAAGTAATAAACATTGTTGTGTGATCTGCATTCTGTACTTCATATATTGCACATAAAATAAGTAAATCTTCACCGTCTTATTTTTGTGGCCCGTGACATCTGAATGTTGTTAAGTTTTCTATTAAGTTTCATGTAAAACAGATACGGTAATTTTGACTGCAGGAGTAAAAGATCGGCAGCTATTCTGAATTTTCGAAGTTCGCAAGGTAACAGAGTAACGCAGTTGAGATGAGGTAGCAGTGAAGTATTCATAGATACATAGAAAAAAAAAATTTCTTGAAAATTTAACAGTGAAATAATTTTGAAAATCTGTCTATATTTTCCGAAATTTTGACCAAGTGTCGTTTTTTTGGGGGGACACAGTGTAGCCTATATAAATTATAAACGTAATGAGATTATTTCAAACTGCTAGGACTGGTAGTACGCTTAGTTTTCATTAGTGTAGACGTTTTAACGCTGCTGCAGTCATTGAATACTTATTAAAAAGCACATATGCTCGAAATATGGATATAAACGTGAACGTACTAGCGTTTCCGTTATCGCCTGAGAGTATTTAAGATGCATGCACACTATAGTGCATGCATTTGTTGTATGACTGAAACTCGAATCTACATTTCCGAACGATTTTCGACAAAACCTGGCTGGGATGTTATAACACGGTACTGTGACAATACACACCGCCTAAAAGGGTACATTTCCGTTTTCGTCGACTACTGACAAAAATTGTCAATATTTTGACATATTTCGTGACGTACGGACATCATTTCTGAAGTTCGTTGCTTGCAAGATAAAGACTTGGTCTTCTTCCATTGTTAAGGCCTGTTCATACCATCGCGACTTAACTAAAGTAAAATAAACTAGCCGTTTGATTCATATCGCCGAAATCTGAATCGGCTGTTTTAGTTCAGATCAGTACGGGCGGATGTGAAGTGGGCTTTAAATGCAGTTTCGTTGCAATGGAATCATTTTGTAGCCTGCGCGTCGAGATTCAATGGAGGCCTACGCCAATCAATATGGCCGTCGCGAGTTATTACAGGTCGGCTGTAGGCTGACGTGCAGTTACCATTTAGCGTTCTGTCTACCTGCCAATCAATAAACGAGCTCATCTATCACATAATAATTCTTTGCAGCTCGTTAATCTCATTCAACTAGCATCGTATTGATGCCACTGCAGCATATTATGCTAATGTGGAAAGCCGCATTCATGCGTTTCACACGTTCATATCTGTTCTTTTTCACCAGACTGCATCAATCCAGGACGCGATGAGATTGATCTCCTCCTACATTTATGAACAGTGCGACCCGTTGCTATAGACTCGCGGGTCGTCAACGCCAGAACAACGCTAGCATGCTGCCGTAAAATACGGTGACTATAATATCGTGAAGACTTGTACCATGATGAAGTAGGGAAAAGAATTTAACAAGAATGTTGGCAGCAAGAGCCTCCACCACTTCGTTCAGAGGTTGCTCGTGCCATCCATCAGAGAGTAAGTCGCAAAGACACAGGTCCTGATGAGGTCCCAGCAGAACTGTTCAAAGCAGAAGGAGAAAGGAAAGGAAAGGAAAAGAAAAGGATGAGTATTTATATAGCGCCAATTATACTATGCATAGTCTCAAAGCGTTCAGACATGGCTCACAGTTTTACCTGCAGATTACACAATGCCCGCCTTTCCTTCGTAAGCGTTCACCAGATGGCGCCACCCCTAACTGAGGTAGCAGACATCCAATTGCAGCTTACTACTCATTTATCGACCCAGAAGAGATGAAAGGCTGAGTTGGCTTGGTTGACCTATATGATATATCGAACGGTTTAGTGGTTTACCCACATAAGAGTAATGTGCTTTTCTTCTTTGTTTTTTCTCTTTTCTCAGTTAAGTTATTTTCAACTGTGTATTTGTATATTGTTACTACCATGTGTGGTAAATAAAGCTTATCATACTCGTAAGTGGTCACCCGTCAGATACAGATCGAGCGCAGCACAGGGAAAGTTTGCCCGCCAAAGACCGACGTTCTACTGCTGTGCCCCGCAACCAGACAGTACCGGGCAGAATGCATAGAATATGTGTGGCGATCTGGGAAACTGACGAGTGGCCAGAAGAATGGACGTTCTCCACATTCATCCGACTTCCAAAGAAAGGTGATCTTAAACAGTGTGCAAATTACAGATCAATTGTTCTTGTCTCACATGCAAGCAAGATCCTTCTTCGGATCGTACTGGAAATGATCCGAGTAAAGACCGAAACAAGGTCAAAGTACCGGAAACACTTTTGTGGTCCCCAATAATATTTCTGGAACGGTCAGAGCTAAAAACGTCAAATTTTCCACACCGGTAGATTGCATCAAATCCCAGCTATTGGATGAAAAACTACTAAAGGGGGTGGTCAAGATCACATGACACATTTTCAATTTCGACGCCCGCAATCATATCTCAGGAACGGCTGAAGCGAGAGTCGCCAAATTTTGTATGCAGGTGGAATATATCAAGTGCTAGCCTTCGGATGAAAGACTATCCCCTAATTGGAGTGATCAGGGTCACGTGACCCGTTTTTAAAATTTTGCTCCAATCATATCTTTGGAATTGGTAATGCTACGCACTTCAAATTTCGTGTACTGATTGATACACAGGAGTATTGGTGCATAATACATTATCCCCAAAAGAGATGTGTTCAGAGTCACGTGACCTCTTTAAATTTTGAGAAATGTGATAATATCTCGTTAACGGTGCAAGATAGAGACATAGTTGCAATGGAAGACTAATAGGAAATCGTATGTGGTCTATCGAATGGCACCAGTGCCAATGCTCTTAAATTACATTAAAGGTCACTTTTGCTTTCTAACTGCCATACTTCGTGAAACAACATGAACTTGCTAACATAGAGCGTCGCATTGTCCCTATGCGTTAGCTTAAATCAGTGTTATTCGTGTGTTGCATGCTTTTGATGTGTTGGGTTGTTCATTGGTACCAAGCCAAGAGATTGGCTGGGAAGAACGTCTCCGAAATGGCATATTCCGTGTCGAGTGGGACGTAAAACCGTAACTCAATCAGCCTACATGTATGACAATGAACAGTCAACTGACTTGCCACCCTTGCCGTCCATGGCGATTATTTTGTGCACGTAGCTATGAATATCGCTGGCGAGGTCGTGGCTGCTGCAGCCGAACATTATCTTGCTGTAGATGACGTAGACGCCGGGCGCGCGGACGACGACGATGTCCATTCGGTCGGAATGTGGAATGGCGGATTTCGACGACCACCACGAAGGTCGACGCCACCCACGAAGCTGACTAATAGTGTTATCTGCGCATCAACGTCAAAGACCAGTCGAACTTACAGTACTTGGAATTCTCCTGCATGTAAAGTAAAGTAAGTAAAGTAAACGTCGATTTTTATAGCGCATCGTCGTAAACCACCTCTAATGCGTTCAGGAATGGCACGTGTTAGAGGGATCACACAGCTTTACCTGCCACCCACACGTTTATCCACGAATGAAAATGAACCACCCTGCCTTTACTCCGTAAGCATTCACCAGATGGCGTTACCCGAGCGAAGTAACACACATCCGATTACAGCTCACTACTCATTTATCGACCTCGAAAGGATGAAAGACTGAGTTGGCCTAGTTGGCTGACCTTGTAGCGGACGGTATACCCGCATAAGTGGTCACCCATCAGCTGCAGGTCGAGCGTAGCACAGGGAACGTTTGTCGGTCACAACGTTCTATTACTGTGCCATGCAACCAACCATGTAACTATCATTCCAAGTATTGTATTAATACCCATAAAGTTGTACTTGACATCTAAAAGCTAATACTTTTACTGATACGGAAAGTCAAGTATCTAACGAGAAAAGAGAAAAAACAGGAAATTAAGGTTCACGGCTATTGACCACACAGACACCTAGAAGAAGCCAGCACTCACAAGAATGTCATGACCCACGACGGCAATGTTTATTGCTGCTGGCTGACTATGAAAAACTACAAGCACGCAACAAAACCGGCGGTCGGCAGCAGCATCGGTGTCGGTGAAGTGACGCACGTGTCGCTAGCATGGTTTGTGCGGCGGAGCATTGCAGCCGGAAAAACCAAGCGTAGCTTACGTATGCAGCAAGCGGCAATATTGCATTCCGTCTGAAAACCGGCACAAACTTGTCTTTTGTGCCTCATGACCTAGATCGTTAACCTTTCGACTTCAAAGTAAATGTTTTTCATGACTCATCGTGGAGCATCTATGCGTCAAGTTTGGTGATCCTAGGTGCATCGACTTTTGGGTTATTGTGTGGAAAAACAGACAGACAAACAAACACAAACGCCGCTGAAAAATCTACCCTCGCAACTAATGTCGGCGTGAGTAACGATGTCATGCTTAACAACATGGCTTCGCTGTTGTCGAATGTATAATTGATAGCTTGGAAATAGCTAACAAACTGCTTACTCTATGCACTGTACTGATATATGTACTTTCAACAGCGGTACTTTTATAGATTTATAAAAAGTTTAAAAAAATGTACGAGATCAATTTTGTAATGTGTCCATGCACTTTTTACGTGGCAGTACGTCGCTTCCTGTGTACATAAAGCGATTTGCTATAGCCTAAACCCAACCACTCCGTGCTATACATCAAGTGTTCTGTGCATCTAAAGGTGCTGTGGTGTTGAAAAGCCAACAGTCGGCGTATCAAGATGCCAGCCGACAAATGAAATTATGCTTTATTAGCTATATTCCGTATGTCTCAGACGTCGGTGTATATACAGTAGATAAATAATTCGCAAAAGACATTGTGTAGATGTCGCGGCTACTTTGAACACGACTGCAGTACTAACCAGAGCACGTTTTCCTGCCGCTGTCGTCCAGAACAAGATGATAGGAATCTGTCGTCATACACGCATCACACGACTATTAATAATTCATCAATTGCCTTCATCTCTAAAAGAATTTTCTTTTTTTAAGTACTTCAGTAATAAAATAAAGAAGTTCTCACAAACAGCTGATATAGACACTGTACACAGTATCGTTTAATAGTATATGATTCTATCTTGAGGCCATGTATGTTTAATGTTTTTTGGTGTATGTACTTGGCGTATGAGCAATCTCTTGTGAGCATGTCTGTGTGTCTGTCTGTATGCATGTCTGTGTCTGTCTGTCTCTGTCTATTCATCTGTGTCTGTGGTTATGTCGTTTGTGTTTTGTAGTTTATTAGTTACTATTTGTACTTATTTAGGCTACCAGCTTACATGAGCTTTTCTGATAGCCCGTCACTGTGCTTTATCTTGTTTTATTGTCTTTTATTATTACAGTTGTGCACAAGTGGCTAACAAATTGATTTCCAGATACGCGGCCACCGACTGGTGCCGCCACCTGGCGAACTCGACCAAACATGACGTCGTCTTTAATTCTGTTCCATTGGCCCATTATGTGAAAACATGACGCTATCCACAAACCGGACGAACGTAATGTATGCTACTGTCGTCAAAAGAGGACCGAGCCAAGGACACAGGTAACACGTGCAGAAAACAAGTACAGCCAGTGAAGGGGACTGACGGTTATCCACGTATACCGATCCTACGTCCACCCGCCGCGCACCGATTCGTCCGATTTTGGGCTTCTGGGATAGCAAAGTTTCCCAAAATGGGAGATTCCCTGCCCAGGACGCCCCTAAAATTTGACGCCGCTAGCTTTGCCCTCGCCGGAGAAATATGTAACCGTACAAACAAAAACAAGCCAACAGTAAATGATAATCGCTTGGAGGGATTTCTACGGCGGTCAACGAAGCTCGACTACCGTGCCGCATCAACGACCTTCGCCAGTATGTGCGCCGATGCTGACGACCAGCTCTTTGCCAAAGTAACCGGCAACTCTCAACATCTTCTACACGATCTGCTGCCTCATGTTTACAGTTTTACATTTGTCTTTTAACCATCGTGTATATCTCTATTGTTTGGTTGCAGTTTGTCAACCTTTTATTATACTCATGATTGATTGATTGATTGATTGATTGATTGATTGATATATACACACTTTGCCTATCGGCATGTGTAAAAAATAAATGGTAAAAACTGGTCAGTTTACAACCAAGGGTAAGAACGACATGGTTGTAGATCTAAAACGGCACATATCACTTTGGTGAGACTCCAGCTTGACCGATAAGCACGCCCTTACCAGCCAAGTCATGCCAAAAATCGTAACTCACCGCGAATGTGTCTGTTATTTAGGTAGTAAGTTTCCGGCGATCTGTAACCATTGCGGAGTTAGTGCAGCCTGAAGTCGCAAGACGGTTAAAACGTTTTGACAAATTTTTGCGATTTTGGAAAAACGACCCCTTACGGTGAAATTTTTAAAATTCTGTTCTTAACTTTTTCATCGCAACACCATACGACTTGACAGGAAATCGGTGAAATTGAAAGGTGTAATTTCGGGGGTTGTCCGGTCCATTGAAAAGCATTGGCAGTATCTTCTGCGGTGTTCGCAGCAAATAGGATCATTCATCACTCAATAACTGCACGGCATGCGATGCGGCCTGTCGTCTAAATTCTTTGATCACTTGTTATTACTGGCACGCCTACTCATAGTGTAGGGGCCACACTAGTAACGGTGGTTGGTGTCTGTCGTCGTCGTCTGTCGTCTGTAACGCTGCCGGTGGGCGGGCGGGCCGGCCGCCGCGCGCGGGCGGTCGGGTGGCTGACACTAGACGGCGGGCCAGTACGGTTACGTTCCGTTGGGGCGACACCTTGATAATAGTAGTAGTAGTAATAGTAGCAGCTGCAGCAGCAGCAGCAGCAGAAAACGAAGTTGATCACCGTATGTGATGTCGCAATTTTAAAGTTATTTAGCGGATATCACGAAGTGATATAAAACTACTCACCATCTGGCCAACAGTAAGCTGTTTCGTTGGACCTCTGAACCGACAAAATAACAACGACATTAACAGTTGTTAATAATCACGACAATATACTAATATTTATCAATATGATGGCTTATACCGGTCAAAAAATTGTCCTCGATGTTTGTGCCAAACAAAATAATAGGTAATAGGAAATTTGCGACGAAAAATCCATAACTACGGACAGTTCTTAATAACTATAGACAAATCTGTTAAAGCCACAATTGTTAAACTGATTTAAAACAAAGAATGAAGAAGTATACAAAAGTGATTCATTTTTCACAGAGTCAAGGGTAATTTACGGAACACGTACAACATATTTATACGCTATACGGATTAGCACAAGTCGTGCTTAGTCTGTGCGCCTTTCTTTTTGATACATCATTTAAGCGACGTTTTCATTGTGTGATATGCAATTTGAAATGCCTAGCTTCACCGATTCCAAAGATATGACTGGACCCCAATTTTTTTAAATGGGTCACGTGACCCTGACCATGCCCCAAGCGTGATAACAGTGTGTCACTAAACACTCTCAGACAGTAACTCAAAACGCATCTCTTCGGGCAACGAATAACATCATCCAGCGACGATGTGGCGTTTCTATGATTTGGGCGCAGCGATACACTTGTCAGGACGTACTTAAAAACTTACTCAGACCGATGACACACCTGCAATTTTATCGTGCGATTTTGTCGCGCAACTTTATCGCGCGACAAAATCGGTAGGTTTAAGAAAAGCTCAGTGCTAGCACTAGGTATAACGAAATTACGTCACTTGCAACGTATACTGCGACGATACGCTATACAAATTTGCATTTACGTTTACATACTTACTGCGCGACGGTACAAAATTTCAGCTAAAGCCCGGTCCACACTAGCAACAACGTCGAAGCAACATTGTCGAAGCAACGTTCGACTTTGTCGAAAGGACGAAATTTCAACGCAAAACTCGTTCGACATTGTTGCCGTTTTTGGCAACAAAGTCGAACGTTGCTTCGACATTGTTGCTGGTGTGGACCGGGCTTAAGGACAATGGCCGAACCTCACCGCTGTGATGGTGTTACACTGGAAGTCGGTATCGACGAGCGCCGAGCAGCACAGCCCGGTCGACGAGCCGCGGCACGGCCAGCAGACCGTCCACTTGCCGTCAGTGCCGCTGACGGGGGACCTCGTCGTCGTCGTCGACGCGACGTAGACGGCCGGAACGACTGCAATCATCAGACTGACCCCAAAAAGGACCCCGGCAACCACGTAGGCCCGTCTCAGTCGGAGTTTGGCCTCGTCTATCGTTCCCACGTCGTCATAAGCGACGTCGTCCAGACGCGGATTGCGGATACACTGTGACTGATAGTGTCCTGGCGCTGTAGCTTTCGGTGTCGACATCACTGCACGCTCGCGTAGCCCTATCGGACGACAATAACACTGACTGATTTCACTAACGTACCGCTGATCAATTTCATCAACAACTTACAAAGCTTGTGAAGTTGACAAACATATTAACAAAGCTAACGAGATGCAGTCAAAGACGGCAGACTTCGCCCCCGGTGCCGCCATCCGGCGAACTGGTCGAAATATGGGCGTCGTCTTTGATTCTGACCTATTCGCTCTATTACGTGAAAACACGACGTCATCCACAAAACGGGAAGTACATAATGTATTGCACTTCTGTCAGAGAAGAACCAAGCTACGGCTACGAATAACATGTAGAGAAAATTTGTTGACAACTGGACTGTAGTTTTCGATATATGCTACCGGATAGACAATCAAACAGACAGACAGACTGAGACACGCTCATCGCAATACTTCGCAACCCTAAAGGGTCGAAGTAATAAATACTACTTACTTATTAGCGTTGACAACTCCTTTTAACGTTTTTTCACATTAACTTTATCGTTAAACCTACGCTAACTATAGAGTTCGGCAGTTATCGTTTATCGCATTACTTCGGCTATAGCCAACACCAACTCAACCTCACGTCATTATTATTACTGTTAGCCGAATATACTGTAGGCTTGGCTGTTATACAATTACATCACTAGCCGATCCTAGAGTGGATTATATTTATACGCTGCCACATGAAGCCGCGTTTGCACGATATCTACATAGCCCGGACACAAGTTACACATACTGATAGTCTGATAGGCTATCACTGAGTAGCACACTGCTCTATTGTTACCCACGCCGGCATAGCCGACGGCGTGGGTAAGGCGGTCAGTCGCGTATGTCTGTTTGTCTGCTTGTCTGTATCTCCGCGCGCTAAAAGGAAAACGGCATGAGCTATCAGCACCAAGCTTGGTATACATATCCTCTATAGCAGTCGCTCGGCATGCATTGACCCAGACGTCAAAAGGTCAAAGGTCAAGGTCACAATGTTACGAAAACCGTCACGGTCGCACGGTTGCTAGTGACGCGTGCTGCTACGGCCGTGTGCTGCTGCTGCCGGCGTGGGTCTGCATGTCAATTCGACTGCCTACGTTTCATTTTGTCATATAACGACTAAATTGTTGACTCTCGCAGAAGTCGCAATTTACTGTAGAAGCAATTTTCAGAGTGCCTATTCCGTCGGAACCTGGACTAAGGTTACTTACGGTGCGTAAGATTTACGATCACTGATGCGAATGTTACACTTAAAGCATTAAACGTGCCCATGTTATTAGCGACCTGTTAAATTTATATGCGACTCACCAAAATCCAACCAAAAAATCGAGTCGAAGCGATAAACTGTGTAATTCAAAAAAGGAAAATGTGATGTTCAAAATACATTTGTAATAAAAACTGAAAAGATTTGGTCAAATAAAGCGAAAACAAAATAACATCAAACTTCATGGTGCATTTAATAAGTAGGTCCATCCTCGTAATATTCGGACGGAAATGTACGCTGGCCGCGTCGCGTGCTGCCCCCTGGTGAGTCACGATGAGTATGCGCCGACGGGACAAACGGACGGACGAACGAACGGACGCAGCCAGCGTAATAACTTTGTTTCAGCTTGGGACCGGACTCTTACCAAGTTACCAGAGCTTTGTTCTGGACTCCATGGGGTCTTCGTCACCAGGCCCACTATCAGGCAGTCCAAACAAAGCTATAAACAAAAAAACCCTCGCTCGAGGTCGCACCGACCGCTTTAGCAAAAATACGTCATGTCGAAAACGTGCATCCACAAAATACGTGATTTAATATTTTATTGTACTGACGTACTTCCAGTTGACAAATGAACGAATTTCATCCTGTGATCGTAAACGTCGACCGACGACCTTGACCTTCGAATAAGGTCAACACCAGCTAGCCAAATATCTAGGTCAAAGGTAATTTAATTAAAAATTGTTGTCCGAGCACATACACAAACGGACCTGTTCTTCTTCCTGGGTCACGGAGATGGTCAGTAATTATACTCTGCACCGAAACGGAACACGAAACGTTTAATTATTAGTGGTCATCGATGTTTATGACGTGAACAGCAGTTTGACGACGTGACACTACTCGAGCTCGTTAGAAAAGGCTCTGAAGCAGCGCATCGTGATCAATTATTCAACGGCCCATATGCACTAACAACGGCGTGTGCGGCGTTTTATCAAGCCCAAGCGACGAGCGATAGAGGACCACACGTACAACGAGGCGACCCGCGGGGCATCCAGGATGCGTTCATCGCTGCCCGGCTCATTAGGCTAGCACCGTGCCGAAAATGGTGTCCGGCTTGCGATGCAGCACGTCCCCTGTACACGTATAAAACTCGAACCTGCCCCGGGTAAATCATATACGACGAATAATCGGAATATTGCAATATGTATACGAGTACGACACTATAATAGTCTATCGCTGACTGACTCACGCTGTCCGTTTCCTTTCAGGCACACGCTAATTTACTACAGCAGCATCTAGTTTTTAAAAACCGCATTATTGAATACCGCATTATTAAATAATTAAAATTAACTAAAATTAAAATTAAACCATAAGTGTGTAAGTGTGCCATATGTGTAAGTTTTTATAATTTTTTGTGGGAATTAAAAATTAATTAAAATTAAAATTAAACCACATTATTAAATACCTAATAAAACTAGAAATGCGGGGCAGAGCCTAGCGTGTAGCCCGCTCGGCATAACAGTGACGCCCCCTTGCGAATAACTGAAACAAAACTCAAAATGGTGATATTGCAATCCGTTTCGGAATGCCAGGGCGACGAATACAAACGAGTATAGGTTGATTTCGCCGATTCTGCACTTAAAAATCGGTTGCCATAGCAACGTCCCTTGAGCGATCCAACAAGATGGTCAGGTTCTTAATCTATGATTAAATACTTACCATATGGTGAACATTTGGTCCGGTGGATCGTAAGAAATGTTTATTTTAAAGAAAGAAACGACAAGGTGTACATTTTTCACCTTCGTAAACTCTGGAGTTACTGGAATCAAAATTCACCAAATTTGCACACAATGTAACCAGATCATCATAGCTAAACCTTTTAAAATCAGAATGGCGATATTATAATCCGTTTCGGAATGCCGGGGCTACGAATAAAGGTAAATTGTCCGATTTTGCCAATTTTGACCTTGAGCCATCGGAAAAATGGGTCAAATCGGCAATGTACAATCACATACATGTACCTACCATAAGGTGAAAACGTGGTGAAAATCGGTCCAGTAGATCCTGCAATCGCTTTGCTCAAAAGTTAATTTTTTTAAACTAACGCAAGCAAGACATACGACATACGATACGATACGATACGGTAGATTAACGTGCGCTCAAAAGCTGACGAGATGGCCATCTTAATCTAGCGCAAGGCCCAGAAACGAAAAAAATAAGGGAAAAATAAAATCAAAAACCGAGTAGCTAAAAAGAAACGGTCCGGGCAAAAGTCCGTGGAGGCAGTCCGGGAGGAAGAAGTGAAACTACGGGGGTAGGATTTGTGAAAGAGGTAGGTTTTAAGTCGGGAGTGAAAGACAGGGAGTTATAGATGTACAGGGTGGTGAATCAGTAGAGGAGGAAGTGATGGGCTGAAGGAATATGTGAGTAGGAAATGGAAGAACTGGTACCAGAATGAGGTTGACGAAAAGACAAAGGCGGGGCATGCATGCTGCTTGGGCAAAATAATAGTTCGTATTTTTTGTTTATTTTTGATATTAATTGATCATTTTAATCAGTTGCCAACCAGAAATAAAAATTTAACGTGGACTAAGTAAAAAATCTACGGCAACGAATGCAGAGTTAAACTGTTAGACAATCAAACTACCCGGATACTAATGTGTAAAAAGAAAACTTTTAAACAAGATGCAGTCGGAGACGGCAGATTTCGCCCCCGTTGCCGCCATCTGGCGAACTGTACGAAACATACACGTCGTCTTTGATTCTGGCCCATTCACTCCATTATGTATTAACATGAAATCATCCAAAAACGGGAAGTATATAACGTACATTGCCGTCAGACGAGGACCGAGTCACGGCCACTGGTAACACGTACTGGAAATTCGGTGAAATTTGGACTTGTGGTTTCTAAGATATGCGAGCGCACAGATAAGCAGACAGACAGACGAACCGACATACAGACATGCTGATCGCAATACTTTGCCCACCTATGGGGGACGTAGTAAAAACAAATTGCTTTCGAAATGTGTGCAGTGAAGATGTAGATATAACAAGTCGCAGCAAACCGTGTCAAGTGTAACGGAGAGCAGATGGGATAAGAAAGCTTGACCGCCAACGACGGAACGCTTCAACGGGGCGACTGAAAATGCGGGAGTGGAAAATGCGATACGATCAAAATTGCAAGGGCGGAAAATGTGGGAGTGGAAATAGCAGGAGTAGATCGCACGGGTGGAAAATGCA
>Ga0209780_1001928_pt1 | contig 14280 bp, 9 predicted proteins | sample WorMetexBAHAMAS2_FD_187384 | JGI IMG/M metagenome (GOLD analysis project Ga0209780, IMG submission 187384) | Marine gutless worms symbiont microbial communities from Max Planck institute for Marine Microbiology, Germany - Inanidrilus exumae... | ecosystem: Host-associated > Annelida > Digestive... | reverse complement strand
GGCTGGGGAGTAAAGGCAGGCATGGTGTAATTTGCAGGTAAAACTGTGTGATCCATGTCTGAGCGCATTTGAGACGGTTTGCGTAAAAATGCGCTGTATTAATCGATGTATACTTTACTTAAGTGGAACAGTTTCTAGAGCACTAGGGAAGATTTGGCCAGATGCAGCTAGCTCCTGGTGTTATTTCGCCAGTTAGTGTTAGTCCAAGTTGAACGTGGTTCCACTGAGTGAGAATTTGTTGCATGAAATCCTTCTGCAGAAGTTCAATGGTGACGTTGTGTTAATTATCAGGGTTCAATGCCAGTAAGTATCCAGCCCATTAGAAACTAAACATTTGACTTAACTGCGAGAATGGTATTAGTGTAGTGATATTAGATAACATGTTAGTAAATAGTGTAGGTCATGTGATCAGTTGTTGCGGATGCGGATTGCATAGCTGTTGTCTGTGATTAAACTACTTTTGTTTGAAGATGTTACATGTCTATGAGTTGTTGATTGGCATTTTGCTGGTGTGTGCTGTAGGCGACATGCTGCGTGCAGTCGTGCGGTCCGGGTCTGAGCTCGGCAAACGCATCAAGAAGGAAATGGATGATGGGAAGCTGGTTAGTGATTCACTGGTTGTTGAGCTTATCGACGAGCATCTGGACACTCCAGAATGTCGCAGTGGATTTGTTCTTGATGGATTCCCACGCACCGTAGCACAGGCTGAGATGGTACGCATTAGCAGGAGTTGTTTTTTGTTGCTGTTTGGCGAGACTTAGTTTGTGACAAATGTTTCATCAAAAATTTTTTATGTCCATTTGTACACTGTGATCCATAAAAACTTGCCACTTTATTTTCACCATAATTCCCATATTTCTTGGTGGATTTTTGTACGAGTGGAAACAGGAAAGAATACTCTACAATGTAGTTATTTAACAGATTGATAACATCATGACTGCGTCATACTGCAATGTTTACTTCATTTATTTCATGCGTAATAATAATGCAGTTCAATGGAATTGGTTGAGTTCTAAAGATAAAATTTCAATCAAAACCTGCCAGAATGTAAAAGATTTTTGCCCGAAGACTCATCAAGGAATAATCTAACAAAAAGTGAGAGAAAAGACAAGCCTTGGACGACTTTCTGCAAAAGTTGTGCACAGTCAGTTCGATTGAACGCATTTCTGCAACCATCGGCCACTGTCATCCCGAACTGCAGATACAATTGTGACAATTGAAGACAGTTAAGGTGAAGGTGCAAATTTTATATGGTACCTGTTCTGTAGAGAATTTGTTCCTGTTTCCATTGGTACATGAAGTGTAAAATTGCCAAGAAATAGCAGAGTTATAGTGAGAAATGAAGTGGTACGTTTTTTGTGGCTCTCTGTGTATTTATTTTACAGTTTAAATTTTATGTAATTATTGTAATTACTGTTTTATGTAAGTATTGTTTTTTGAACCGTGGTAGTCCCATCCGCTGTTTATTTTATGACGTCATTAGTTTAATGGATTGAGCGTTTTCACTGCCAGAAATCCCAAATTTTGCGTCTTTGTGATGTGATTTGTTTAGTATTAGAAGAAAATTAGTGCAGTAACAAGGACATTATATGTGAGATACGTTTGATTAACCTGAAGTAATTTGTCCTTAGATATAACAGCGGTTAGGTGTTAAATAAAGTGAGATCTCCATGCAACAGTTTCATGACAGCATTACTATGATAGGGTCTTGTTAATAATAACACTTTTTGCTAAATGTATTACACTCTGTATTTATTACATGAGTTAACAAAATTAGTGAATTTGATCCTACATTTGCTGTGTCTGTTTTTTTCCACCATTTGCAAATCTGTCATTTATTCTTCATCTGTCATTTATTCTTCAGCCCTTTATTTTCAAACTTTGTTGTTCTTGTTTGGTCCCTCATTTTTAGTCCTTTTTATTTGACCCTTACAGTTTGTAAAATTTCAGTGGTATGTGCATCAAACACGTTAGATGAAATTCAGCCTGTGATTATCCAGCCTTCTTTTATCTATTTGGTCTGGCCTATAGAAGGAGAACCATTAGAGATAAATTGAGCAGCTTTTATCGGCCATGTGCCGTTCAAACAACAATGTCGGATCACTTTCTTGATTCATTTGTAGGCTTCTGAGAGAAGGATTACTACATCCTTTCTGTCTTCCATACCTTGGGAAATAGAGATGTAGTAACTATGATATGTTTACACATGAATCAGAAAGCACACGTGACTTATAATTTCAACATTCTTATCGAAATTGAAGACTTCCGAAGGTCACAGGCAGTCATGTACACGTAAATGTGGTAATATCTCAGAAACGGTGCAAGACTGAGACGTTGTTACTACAGATCAATAGGAAATGATATATGGCCTATCAAATAGCGGCAATTCGGATGACCTTGAGTGTCCTTCAAGGTCATTCACCTGTTGCAAGACATTTCAAATGGGATTTTTTGTACAGTGATGCAGCCATTGAAAGGATTTCAACTGACATAGTACATCATGTGGTTCCTCTGCGATAGCTGAGCTTCTTGTAAAATATGATTCAACTAAGACTTTGTAAAGCACCAAAACTCGCTATCTGTAACTACAATGGCATCTGAGCAGCATAGTGTTAAGTGATGTTTGACTGATGTGCAGTAACTAAGCTGACTTTGTTATTTGCTTGTTTCATAATATTGATCGCAGTAATCTGTGCTGCTGTTGTGAAATTATTCCTTGCAGGTTTATATTGTCTTGGATGGCGGCGTGGCATATTGGTAGCATCATTGGTCTAGATCAGCGAGGTTAACCTACACTGAGCCCGGTTATTACTGGGATGGGTGACCGTGTCCAGGTTTGACTCCTGGAGATAGCACTTTATTTCGGTATGTAACTAATCATCCCGGTTCACTCAGCCTTCTACCCTCTGTGTGATGGTAAAATGAGTACCAGCCAAAGGGCAGTGATGCTCTGCGGTTGGGGAGTAAAGGCAGGCATGGTGTTATTTGCAGGTAAAACTGTGTGATCCATGTCTGAGCGCATTAGAGGCGCTTTGCATAATGCGCTATACAAATAAACGTATACTTTACTTACTACTTTACTTGTTGAGTCTGCGGTTGACTGCTCAGTTGTCGCGTACTGGAGCAGTTGCTTACTGTGTGTTATTGCCAGCTGGATGAGTTACTGGACAAGAGGCAGCAGCATCTTGATTCCGTGGTGGAGTTGGCTATACCGGATGACTTACTTGTGCGTCGGATAAGTGGGAGACTGACTCATCCGGCCAGCGGTCGTACTTATCACACTGAGTTCAATCCTCCAAAAATTCCAATGAAAGATGATGTATGTTCAATTGCGTGCTTTGGTAATGTTTTGTGTCATGTTTGCTGTTACCACGTTTTAGTTGTTGAGCGAATCTGCCATTTGAGTTTAGTGACTGTTTATTAGCCTTCAGTAGTTTGGTTGTGGGGCTGTATGTGTACTGTATTATACCTCTCTCCATTATAATAAATGCTTTTGAGCTTAGCATTAGCTAAATGGCTTAATCTGCATTCAGCTCCGTGTGGGTTCCGGGGCTGTAAGTAAGTGGGTAAGTATCTAAGTAAGTAAGTAAGTGACAAATTTATGAAGTGCCGAAACCAGTATGGGCCCTCTCCATTTCCAGTCCGGATGTCGTAGGAGGCGACTAAACCTGGCTTTAGTTTTTTGGGTGAATTTTATGTACAAAATCTAACTACTATTACTGCTGCTATATCTTTTAAAATGTGTAAAGTGCATCCCGAGACATGGGCCCCAGAGGGCAGTGTTGATCTCTGGACTGCAAGACCACGGATACTTGGCTATTGCATTGCATGATGTGCCTCTTTACGTCCCGGAATCAAGTTATACTGCTTGGTAACAGAGGCACATGGGTGTGAACAACTTGCCTAAGGTTGTTACCCGACAGTGCAATGGCCTGGAATTGAACTAATGACCAACCAATGCCCTAACCACCAGACTACTGAGCCATCCACTGCTGTATCACCGTATTACTATGGAACAATAAGGTGGCAGTAATACAGTTGACAACATTATTCCATAGTGCATCTCGTCTCTGTTGTTGAGTTTTATTGAAGATGATTGTGGCTGCAGTGACTGGTGCATATGTGTGACGGTAGGTGACCGGTGAACCCCTCAAACAACGCTCTGATGATAACCCGGCTGCGTTAAAGAAGCGTCTTGAAGCGTACCACCGACAGACGCAGCCGCTGGTACAGTATTATGCAAAGCAGAAGTTGCACATGCAGGTCGATGCAACCAAGTCCCCTGATGCAATCTTTTCAGCCATCTGTAACATATTCGAAGCAATAAAGGAGAAAGATAATGTTTCGGCAGTTGCAGCAAAGAACTGAGTGATTATTGTATCCGATCGTGTGCACTGTGATCCTGTGCAGTGGTAGTGAAATTCTACTTGTGATGAAGTTAAGTGATAATTGTTAGAGTCTTGTGTTGTGCTGTTGTTAAATGGTGGCAATTTGTGCAGGACTATTTTTACAAAAATTAAAATGCAGTGTTAGTGATTTGCTGGTTATATGACAGTACTCAGTGCTTTCCCTTTGAAAATAGAAGGCAAACTGAAAATCGATCATGCTGAGACATCTAGGCAAGTGAGTGATGTGCAGTCGATTGCACGTTTAGTTTCAGCCTAAGGACGGGAGATGAGCATCTGGCTTACATTCCTGTATGGAGTTTGGCACACTTCACCTTTTTAGGTAGACTCTTCAACAGAGTCGACCTAACTACCGAAGCCAGTCTCAAATGTCCATTACGTCCGTGCGTACGTACGTATGTACGTAGTCTACGTACGTGCATACCGCCGTCCGTCCACAAAAACTTTCTTGGATTTCAATGAAATTTGGCGTGTAGGTAGAGGTCGATGAGTGATGCATGACGGTATGCAGTATGACCCGATCCAAGGTCTGGGTCTTGAGCCCTTCAAAGTTGGAAATCCTGCCGTTTTCAAAAGCTATCTCCTCCGCTATTTACAGTGGGAGCTGGCAACTGACCACATATTCTTAAACTAGGGTACAATATCTAAATTTAATATTTATTTGGCCTAGTCTTTATGTCACGTGACATTGAAGTTGGCAAGAAATGTCAGTTGTGAAGAGTCGACCGTCAGTCCCATACGGCTAATTTATTTATTTATAAATTTATACAAAATTTTGTGACTGGGTTCATGTGCTTGTGTGGTTTAGTGTTGTCTGCATTTTACGTGCAGTTTATGGGTTTTTGTGATTTGGCCTCAGCTGTTAAGGCCAAAGTCACAAAAATTGACCTTGAGGCTCCTTGATGCCAAGGATTACATCAGTGATTTTTTGACGTACGTTTGGCAGTAGACATTGTTTAATGTTGGGTGATGTCAACAGTCCTGAATTATTCAGTCAGTGCGCTTCAGTATTCAGTCATTTGATGACTGTCTGCAGTTGTTGATCAATAGCGTGAATTCTCTGAATTAACTCTCTGCTCTTGGCATTCCAGTCTGTTTGTTGTGGTTTGAAAGCGGACAATGCTTTAGTTAATTAAATGTTGACACAAGTACGTCCGTGTTCGGGGATGGCCGTATATCCACACATGCCAATCCTACGTCCACACTCCGTGCGATTTCATGAACGATGCATCTCTAGCGTGGCATTTGGCCTGCGCGCTCACTGAACTATAAATAAAACGTCGCTCTGACATCAGTCAGCCTAGCCTAGGCTAGGCTCCTATTCGTCCAATTTTTGGCTTCTGGGGAAGCAAGCTTCCCCAAAATGGGACATTTCCTGCTCGGGATGACGATGAACTGCCATGCAAAATTTGACGCCGCTAGCTTCATGCTCAGCGGAGAAATCCTCAACTGTAAAAAGACACAAAATTACAAACAAACAAACAGTAACTGATATATCCACACCTTGCCTATTGGAATGTGTGGATAAAAATTTGAAGTGAGCTACAAGGTTTGCTATAATGGAATTGACAAGTAATTAAAACTGCTTGTGTTGAATACAACATTCGTGAGTCCGTGATGCCATAGTATTTGCATAGAATGTTGTCCATTTATACTTATTTTACAACCAGTTTTTGTATCATGTGTAGTGTGATACGTTGAAAGTTTTTTTGACCACTGATAAAGGTCCCATTTCTGCTTGTATTTTTCTGCATGCTTTTATGCAGATCACAACATGCTATGAATGTTGTGATCTACACAATAAGCATGCAATACAGCATACTGTGAATGTTTTCGGATTTATTCAGTTTGTTTGTAATTAGTAACTAAACTTACCAGTGCTTTAATGATAACTCAGCATCCTGTCTAGGTGTTTGATACAAATATAGGTTTTAAGCCTTTTAGCTGTAAAACAATTACGGTTTTTGTTGCATACAGATATGCTCCTTGCCGGCTACAAGATTTTTTATTAGAACAGACTCGGTCCTTTTTGTATCCAAAAGTCATAAGACTTCTGCCTCTTACTGTAAGAGGCAACTAATGTCGTAGTTAGTTTGGTTTTGTTAGTTTTTTTTGGTGTTTTCTGTTTATTTGGTTTTTAGAGGTTTTTTTTACTACCACGGCCAGTTAATTGGTGGGATAGTTAACTCCTGAAGGAGAAGTGCTTGATGGTTGATGTTAGCTTTGATTTCATTGTATTTGTTTTTAAGTTATAGCACATGTCTGTCTCCACTCTAGGCAGGATATAACCACTCTGTGTTGGACGTGCCATTAAATGCAACCTATTGATCATCGTGATGATATGTTGATTGCTATTTTATTTAGTTTTCTCCTTCTGAAATTGCTGACCGATTCTGCCACTGCAATGAGAAATGCTGTGAATATTTTTATTGCTGTATAAAAGCTTTGTACTTTTTGGTGACTGGGATTGAGATCATGTTAATTATTATTTTCATTGTATCAGTCTAGTAGGTTAAGGATTAAATGTGCAAAGTGCTGCATATTGTGCTGCAGCGTAATTATGCCACTGATGAAAGAAGCCAAGCAACATTGCATGGCACTTGGCACTTTCACTCCTGGCTTAAAACCTACCTGTTTCACCAATCCTTCCCCTGTTGTTTCACTTCTTTTTTCCGGACTGCCTTCATGGACTATTGCCTTGACCATTTCTTCTGAGCTACTCGGTTTTTGTTTATAGTTTTTCCTTATTTTTTGTTTGTGTGCCATGCGCTAGATTAAGCTGGCCATCTCGTCAGCTTTTGAGCACACGTAAATATACCATATCGTGTTGTGTCATAATGATTAGTTGGGCGTGTGACTGAAATTGAAATATAATCTATTTTGTCAGTCTGTGAGTGACATTGGTAATAAAACCAGCAGTAGATTGCCATTGCTTTCCATGAGGCCTATGGTTGTCTTCTAGTGCTGTTTGGCAGTTACCATAGTATGCCTCTTTATTACTGAGACGTGTGAGAACAACGTGCCCAGAGTCAGTGCATGCGATTGGTATGGATGAGAGTAGAAACTGTCACCTTTGATTGACACCATACGTGTACTAGATGGAAAACGTTATGGTACCAGGTTGATAATGATGACAGTGAGTGAATGATTTATTAGGAGGTGGAGGGGGAAGGTCTGGTACCGTGGGTTGGATGTTCCCGGGATGCTTCTCTTGTATTTTACCTAAGAGAAGCATTCCAAAGCCAGACTGACACAAAAAAGATGTTATACAACAAGAGTCGTTAGGCACCAATTTGTTATAGGAACTGAAGAACAGCAGTTACACAAGATATCACATTGGACTGAATAAATAGGTCTTGTGGTAGATTAGTTTCCACCCTGTTGTAGGTACTAGCGTAATAACTTAAATGAGCCTCCCCATCATTTCCATTTTGGATTGTCGCTGAACAAAAAGCCAACAAGGTCGGGTGGTTACTGTATCATTGGCCATTCTTAACCTGGCGGTCCTACATCTCCACCCAAGACCTTGTCCCCCCGATATAGCCTGTTTTTGTGCTGAAAGGGGACATTGATATTCCAGCCAACCAACCGAGTGATTTATTATTTTAGTGATGAAATTTAATAAAGGTTCAGCTGCCTGCAGGCTGCCATGTTAGTACTGTTTCCCCTAATTAATGATGTTGGTTATCAGTTATATATACTGTTTATCGATGGTCAGTCATTGTATGCTGTCATTTTCAGTCTGGTTTGTGTGTCCAGACAATAACTTTTGAACTAAATTACATTTTCCCTTTGACAAATATTTGGCATGCTGGTTTGCCGTGACACTGTCTAGGTCAAGATCATGGGTCAAAGTTTATGGTCAAAGGATCAACTGAGAGCTCAGAAACTGCTGGAACAGCCAATCGTGGCACAGTGATAGCCGAAAACCAATAGTATAGAAAAGCAGAGTCGAATTTAAAACTGCAGACGAGTCAGCTAAAAACGTTGCTTAAGTGGTCGGTGTGATTTTAAGTGATGGATTTGTAGTTCAGTGTGTTACACAGTGAATTTTGGACATGTCACCAGTTTATCTGTAGTTATTTCTTAAGTCTTGTGTTCTGTAGTGTACACCTGTTTGCTCTGCGTTTGCTTCACTGTTATGCATTCGATAATTATCCCCGCGAAAGCGAGGGAATTGTTTTCACCGGCGTTGGTTTGTATGTGTGTGTGTCTGTCTGTCTGTGACCACGATAACTATAAAAATTGTGTACAGATTTGCACCAAATTTTATGCGTAGGTTCCTAGGGGGAAAGGGAAGACAAATTTCATGTTTCGTTGCGATCGATGGAGGGATGTAGAAGTAACGGTCAAAAAACTCCGTAAAACAGTGATTGTTTACTTTTACACTTGCACGCTGAATCATATCCGCGAACGGTAGCGTAACGTAATGGTCAAAAAAATCGGCGATTGCTTTCGCGGGGATTTTGTACTCTTAGAGTACTTTCCATCTAGTTGGAATATGTGGTTATTGTATTGTTAGGCTGTTTTATGTTACTGATTTTGGTAAATATAGATTTTTCACTTATTCACACACTTGATCGATGATTATTCTCACTTGATGAATTGATGAGGAGTGGCAGCACGATGACCATTCCATTGTCTTTTTTTCTTCTTAATCCTCTGCTTCTTTTCACTGCAAAACATCTGGAGCTTGATGTCGTCTGTTTGTTGCTATCTTAGTTTGTGTTGTGTATCCTGTTCTTTTTACATTTCCCTCCACTACTACTACTACTACTACTAGTTCTTCAGTGCTAAGCCAAGAGATTGGCTGGGAAGAACGTCTCCGAAATCACCTATTTTGTAATTTATATTTCTGAAATATAAATTGAAAACAGTGTTAACTTATAATGCACCAATCAGTCTTATCCTTGTACAGCTTAATAGATGTTCTTGATATTCAGTTCTTGTTTATTATTTTTACCGCTATGCTAGCATGGTATATTCTGTCATCGTGTGTCTGTTTGTCCGTCCGTCCGACACGCCAGTATTGCACCAAAACGGCTAAACTTAGGATCACGCAAAAAATGCCATATGATAGCCCACTAAGCCCAGGTACTGTAGTGTTCTGATGCCAAAAATCTCGGCAAATTTCTAATGGGGTCATTCCCTCTGGGGGCGACAAATGGAGGTGTGGTAAGTTCAAATCGTCAATTTTCGACCAACATGTTGCTATATTTCAGAAATGGTGCAAGATAGGGACATAGTTACTGTGGAACACTAATAGGAACTCGTATGCACTCTATCAAATGGCACTATTTCCAGTGACCCCTAACTACTCCAAACCACCCCCATATTTTTTATCGCCTTTCGTATCTTCAGAGTGGGTAGAGATAGAGATTTCAAATTTGGTAAAGATAGGTTGATCGTAGCAAGTGCAAGCTGCTAGCCCATGGATGGCAAACTATCCCTATCCCTCCTTGGTCAGGTCATGTGAACCATTTAAATTTTGGTGGGCACCAACCATATCTCCAGAATGGCTGAAGCTAGAGCGGTCAAATTTTACGTGCTATGTCAAGTCCCAGCATAAGGATGACAAATCACCCTTAAAAGGGGCGTGGTCAGGGTCACGTGACTCACTTTAAATTTTGATGCCTCCAATGATATCTCTGAAACGGCTGAAGCTAGAATCGTCAAATTTTGCATGCAGGTAGACTCTATCCAGGGTTGTTATCGATATTTTCCAAAAGTATCGCCGATATTCGATATCGATGCCGGCTTTAAAAGTATCGTCGATATTGATATCGATACTTTGCCATAAAAGTATCGATATTGAGATCGATACTTCGATATCGATACTTTTATAGCGATCACACTGTAGCGACCAGTGTGGATGGGCGGGAGCCGCGGGACTACGGAGTACGACAACACTGCAGAGTGGCGTCCTACATGTAGAGTAATAGGACAAAGTGGTAACTGGTAATTTGAGACGATCCCTTTCTGCCAGAATAGTCCCACTCCGTTTCCAGGCATGATGTCGTAGGAGGCGATCGAACCTGGGTTTAGTTTGTTTTTTATGATTGTGCTATGTATTGCTTAGTTAAGATTTATTCTGGTATTTTGTTGTATTTGGTTTAGTTTAGTCTTGCAGTGTGATAGTTGTCTTTCCCTGTTGTAGGTGCTGGCGTAATAATTTAAATGAGCCTCTCGATCTCTTTCCCTTTGGGGTGGCTGCTGAACAAAAAGGCGGCCAGGGTTGAGGTTAATATATCGCTGGCCTTCCCTCACTGGGTAGGGATAGCTCTCCACCCTTGACCTTTTGTCTCTGATATAGCCATATTTGTGCTGAAAGGGGACGTTAAACTCCAACTAACTTATAGTTTCTACGGTGCAGTCATTCGTAATTCGACGTTCGTCTAATATTTCAACGGAACGCTGAATGCGTACAAAAGCTCTGAAGCTTAGAAAGTTATGTGCATCATTTTGCATGTCAGTTGAGAAGTATCGATGTAATGTCGATAAAAAAGCCAACAAAGTATCGTCGATACAGCGATCGATACTTTTATACGAAAGTATCGTTGATATCGATACGTCAAAAGTATCGTCGATAATATCGACGTCGATATCGATATTCTATATTACCAACCCTGACTCTATCAAATACTAGCCTACGGTGACAAACCACCACTAATAGGGGCGTGGTCAGTCACATCACCTGTTTTTTAAATTTTGCCCCAATCATATCTTTGTAACTGGTAAAGCTAGGCACTTCAAATTTCGTGTACTGATTGATTAATACATGCATGATATAACAATTACTACTAAATTTGGGGAAATTAATATCTCAGAAATGGTGCACGATAGAGACATAGTTGCAATGAAATACTAATAGGAAATTGTATGTGGTCTATCGAATGGCTTCATTGCCAATGCTGTTGAATGACCTTACACTGCTATCTGCTGTTCAGTTCCTAACCAAAACAAAACCTTTGGGAATTATTGTGCAGGCTTTTTGTGCATAGAATGAATAATATTGTTGCACTCTTTGCATGACAAAATGCTGTAGTTTTGATTTTCTAACATTTATTACTTTAGATGTTAATGCTGTTTCTAAATCTTGCTCCTCTAGCATCATCTTGTTTGCTGGATGTTCTCTTACCATTAAATCTCAAGCATTTTCTGTCATACTGTGTGAAATAGCCACGGTCCTTGTTCTGTTGAAAGGCGTGATATGACCTAAATTGTGTTGAAACGAACCAACACCGACCAACATTGTTCTTTGGAATTATTCTATTCCATCTCACTGCTACGTACTGAAACACAGACATTGACTTGATTAATCATCTTTTCTTGCTGTCTTTATATTTCTGTTGATTGTGAAAACTTAAATTTATATTGAGTATTCCATCTGTTGGTGTAATTGTGATTTTGTGACCATTCCTGGTCAGTGATATGTGCTGCACTTAGTAGAAGTTTACGTGCATAGTTATTGCATCAAAGTTCTGGTATCAGTCGTTGAAATACATTTCCTTGTTTGAATGTGTGTCTAGTTATTTTCTTTATGTCCACTAAGTAGCGTGCTTAAGTAGTCTGCTTATGCTGCTGTACCAATAAGTACTTACCCATGTGCTTTATATATGCCACTGCTAATTCTAACATATTATAGTTTTAGCTTACAAATCAAACTTTTAAAGTATGTTACAGCTGCTCAAAGTTTTGAATGTCATGCCCTTAAGAGATAATATGTAGCATTGTAGTTGTGACAGTGTTGTTAACTTGGACGTGGTGTTGAGTGACTGATCACTAATTGAGATGTCCTTACGCAGCCGAGAGTGACATTTCGGTTCTCATGATACTGTCTCCAAATCAAGTCATAGAAATGTAATCATATTTTATATGAACTGGCCTTACCTTTAGGATTGTAATGCCCTATCCTTGGTCTTGGAACTTTCTGGGTCTTGGGGGATTGGCCCTGCTCATATACTTACAGGCCTTAACTTTTGTGGTGTCTATAAAGATTCGGTGTAAGGACATAAAAACTTGATATCACAAAAGTGACAAAAAAGTTTTTTATTTACTAACAATATGCAGTGTTATATAAAATACATGCAAGTTGGAGGCAGATGGCAATCTGGCAATCTTAGATATCAATGCAGAGCACTGTACTGACAGATAATTCAAAAACAAACAATGAGTAGTGCGTGATGGCGCTGCTGTAGGGCGCTGGAATTGTAACTGACAGGTCGGCGGGTTCAATTCCCTGCCAGTCCATTTTCACGTAACAGGTCAACTCAGCCTTGCATCCCTCCGAGGTCGCTAAATCGAATACTTACTTCAGATGGGGGTAAAGGCGGGATTCTCACCTCTGCCGGGTGGCAGCTAACACTGATTCCATACGGCATGTTGAGTTTCCGGTACGTAGCGGTGAAGCTAAGTTGCTAACTGCTATACACTGTTTACTTTATATTTTACAATGGAAGAAAACCATGGCCCTTAGCGAGCATGCCGCATCGGTTGGTCTGGCGGGCCCGATGCGGCTCATGGGCCGTAGCAGCCTGACAGGTTAATTCCGCAATTCGACAACACCACATGCCTGAAAGGGATGAATTAATCTTCGCAAAAGTTAACAAATTATTAACAGCGTCTACAGTAATATCTGTGGATGACACTTTCAGGATTTCTGCAGCAATATCTAAAAGATCGTGGCAACGGTATTGTGATAATAATAACACATTTAATACTAATTGAGTTGTGCAGACGAAAGTTACATTTCCAAGAAGACGGGACGTTGGTGTTGCTTACTGTACTGTGGAATGCTTCTTTATGATACCACGCTGAATGTGGACAGTACCGGTAATAGAACTGGTAGGCCTACTTCAGTTACACCTATGTGCGACTGTTATAAGCAATAAAACAACAGAACATTTCTTGCTGCATTGTAGCAATTATTCTCAGTGGTTAAATTACTTTTCAAGAGGTGCCAGATCCCTAATTTGTTAGTGAAAGGAGGCATAAGCCACGAACAGCCGAGCGAGGCATGGGCGCCTCGATCCCCCCATAACGACGGTCTAGGTCTTGCAGTGCCCACTGCCCGGTTATTGTTAAATTTACTTCAATTACGTTCAACGTTAAATGTTACAAGTATCCTGCAGCGTCGTAGCAATCGCCGCCTTCAGCCTTTCGAAAGCGAAAATTTCGACTTGCCAATATGACATGCAGCCACCGGCTCCCGCTGTTAGGTGCCGGATCTGAAAAGTACGGTCCCGGATCTTGGTGTTAAGGTGCCGGATCTCAAGCTGGAGGTATGAGATGATGAGATCCGGCGGGATCCGGCTTAATTTAACCCCTGATTATTCTTAAGAAAGAAGCGAGAAGATGTACATAAATGATGCTAGAATTATTTCAAGGAATAAAAGATTTTTCAGTATTTCACTGTGACGGCCGGACACAAATAACACAACTTTATACGTTTATATAAAATATGTGTTATTAAAAAGAATGAATGAATGAATGAAAATGCGAGGATTTTAAGTGCGTTTGAAAACCGACTGAGAGCCGGCTTTGTCTAACATACTATGTAAACAAATCAAGCCGTTGAGCTTAAGAAGAACAAAAGCACATGTTCGACACCAAATCAACATGAACACGTGTCACGCGTGTCCATCACCGTGTCTCTATCACTGTGTCCGTCCCCGAGGTTACTGTTACTGGTGTCACGCGCACCTCTTATACTCGATAAACTATAGGCCTACGAGCACGTGGTCGGAACGTACGTATAATAATAATAACAGTGAATTTATATAGCGCGTTTTTATAAGAAATCTCAAACGCGCTGAGGTGTGCTAGTATGAGGAAAAGAAGAATGTCTTAAGATGACGTTTGAAAGATTGAAGGG
>Ga0209780_1001927_pt1 | contig 14284 bp, 11 predicted proteins | sample WorMetexBAHAMAS2_FD_187384 | JGI IMG/M metagenome (GOLD analysis project Ga0209780, IMG submission 187384) | Marine gutless worms symbiont microbial communities from Max Planck institute for Marine Microbiology, Germany - Inanidrilus exumae... | ecosystem: Host-associated > Annelida > Digestive... | reverse complement strand
ACACTGGTTTGTCGCTCTCAATTAAATATGCTGACTGTCAATCGTTCAAGGCATCTGTATTTAGGCATTTTGAATCTGAGGTTTTATGATGCTTAGACACTGACATTTTGTTCGTTTAACTTCGTTTCTATGTGTATTTTTTGTCTGTTTTCTCTTTTTTTCTTTTTGATTCTGCACTTGTTGCGAATAAAGCTATATAAAATATAAAAGCAGATTTGGTTGCCTCTTGCGACCTCCGGCCTGGAAACGGAATGGACTTATTATTAAGAAATTAAATAAGTAAGGAAGTCAGTAAGTAAATAGTAAGTATATAGTACCAGAATCAACAAATGAATCAGTGCGCATTACAGCCACGGAACCCGTACTGAGCTGTCAACGCAGGCATTGCGTTGTACAATCTGACGATTGTGTACTTCGAGCATATGTGTTAAAACTGAAATATGACTTACGTTGTATCAATTTCAAAGCATGCACAATTTGGTTCGCTGTATAACGCTATTGCACAGTAAAACTAACTATAGGCCTACGCTGTAGCGACCGATAGGGTTAGGGCGTCTCGTCAGCTAGATGACCCAGCTAGGGACCACAGATTTCTCATCCATTCCTTTCACTGACAATAACCCAAGTTGCAACAAATGGACGGATGGAGCGATGGACTTCCTCCCGCTGAAAACGTTGCTAATTACCCGAGACTTGGGTTGACAACGATGTCCAGCGGCTGAAAGCTTTTGCCGCTGAAGAGCGTCAGTTTGTAGCGACCGTCAGCCAACGACGCTGAGACGGTACCTTGAACCGTGTCGGTCCAGTACAGGATCCTACCACATCCAGACAAAACGTCGCACCAAATAACGCGACATTGGCGACGCGTTCGACTTCAAATCAAATCAAATCAAATCAAATTTATTAATGCAAAAGGGCCAGTTAGCCACTAACAATGCAAAAATCAAGAAAATATAAAAGTAATAAAAAGTTCTACAATCCTATAAAACTAAACACATCATCAGTACAGAACACATCCAGACAATACAAAAAATACTACAAATTTAAGCAAGAGACTTTATAATTGAATGTGTGCAATGATTGGACAGAAACAACTTCATTTGGTAAACTGTTCCAGAGATCTACAATACGGTTAGTAAAAAAGTATTTATAAATATCATGGGAGCAGAGACTTTTAGCCAGCTTGTAGGAATGACCTAGTGTATTAGAGAGTTGCTGTAATATAAGATTACTGGATAGGGTACAGTGTGTTAAACCATGCAAAATTTTGTAAACAAGCATAAGGTCATGACTTAAGCGTCGGCGTTCCAGAGATTGAAGATCAAGCATTTGCAGACGATCAGGATAGGATAAATGGCGGAGTCCTGAAAGACGTTTCGTGAAACGCCTTTGGACTTTTTCAACCATATCAATTAAATACCTGTAATGGGGGCTCCATACTGGTGTGCAATATTCTAACAGAGGACGAACATAAGTACAAAAGGCTTTGACCAGCAACTTTCTGACTTGACGACCTCTTATCAACCTCTCCCATTTGCAGATTTCACACGTTTTCATTCATTTATATAAAACTAAAACCAGTTTGATATGACGTAAACAATGAATAATGGTTTCGCTAAAAAAGAACCAGAAGAAAGACCGCTTCAGACACGGACTACGGTAATAACACATCACAGCGTGAAATGGTGAAAGTATTTATCACACATGGTTTTTAACAGACAAAGACAGCTTCATGGAGGATTGGTAGGAGCGTGAGTATCATTTTAATGTTTCTCTCGACCTCTCCTGCTTCATTTCTAACTATGTAAATTTTTAAAATTTCTCGGGCTACAAGAACCTCCTGTAGTGGTGGTCTGTAGTTTGTAACTGAGATCCACAAGAATACCCCGAAACCCTTTGCATTAACAGGCGGTGTGAGATGCAACTTGGTCGCCACTACCCTGTCCGCTAAATTGTTTTATAGCCGTGTAAACTGACTTGCCCGTGCAGCCCAGTGGTCAAAGCACTCGAGCGCCATGTGCAGTAGAGCGTGACGCGCTCAGTGACCGGGGTTCAAACCTCACTCGGATGCGTCCGCTTACTAAAGAATCTATTATAATAATCGGATTGTAAATATGCTTGGCCATGGGGCGTGGCTTACGTGGACGGACGGACGGACGGGCGAGGGTCGGGGGGCAGGCACGGGCGGCAGGAGGCGAGCGCAGAACGGCTGCGGGCCGAAATAGAGGGCTCGTGCGGTGGCGGGCAAGCCAAATGCCAAAATCGCGATGTCACGCCAGGGGCGTGGCTTACGAGGACGGTCTGACGGACGGGCGGGTACAGGCATCCTGCCACAGAGTGCCGTGACGGCTTGTTATTTTAATAATTCATACGCACACGATGAACAGGGAGATAATCCCGGGCAGCAAAAAAGATTCCACGGTGTCCTCTATAAACTCTCTTCGTTGCTGACACCTTGATAAGCAGCGTTAAGGCTGTTAGCCGTGACGGCGTATGCTGAAACAAATAGATTTGGCTGGCCACTAGCTGGTGCAATACATAGCACCGGTCAGGGCTAAGCCAAACAGTAGGCCACATATAGAGGGTGTGTGCTAGAAATACTTGACAAGCTGTTCACTTCCTACTAACCCCGCCTTTCGCACTCACGAACACATCCGCACACATCTACCAATTCCCCTTGTCTCCATGGGCTAGCGCAATAGACCGTTACACAGTCTCAGCACTGAGGTCCAGAAGTAGGCTGGACCTCTGCCCGCAATAAAGAAAGAAGAAAGAAAGAAGCCGTGTGAACTGCAAAGAATAACAGAAATTACAGAGCTACAGAGCTCATGCTGAAAAGCGTCGATCGCACAATAAACAAGTACGTCGGTCCTCCTTATCGTCGAGGCGAAATGTACGCTGGTCATGTCACATGCTGCCACATAGTAAGTCACGTTGAGTATGCGCCGCGCGCGCCCTATAAGTGTCAGAAAAAATGCGGGACAGACAGGCAGACAGATGGACCACCAGACCGTTACAATACGCTTACCGCTAGACGTGGCCAGCGTAACGAGCAGTAAATAAATTGACGGTCCATAAGGTGGTCGTCCAATGCAACCACATCATTTCGCATTCCACAGTTACTTTACTGGTGGTAGCGTGGCGTAGTGGTAGCGTCGTTGGTCTAGATCAACGCAGCTAACCTACGCTGAGCCCGGTTAGTACTGGGATGGGTGACCATCCGGCTTCGACTCCCGGGGCGGCACTTTATTTCGGTATGTAACCAACCACCCAGGTCGACTCATGAGTACCAGCCAAAGGGCGGTGATGTTCTGCGGCTGGGGAGTAAAGACAGTCATGGTGTAATATGCAGGTAAAACTGTGTGATCCATGTCTGAGCGCATTTGAGGCTTTGCGGTAAAACGCGCTATACAAATCGACGTATACTTTACTTTACTTACTTTGCGACCCAGTCGTAGGCAATGCCGGTCGGCGCGGCGACCGTTTGCCCGCTGCGAAGGGTCTGCACAGCGGCCGGGTGCCGGCCGTCGACCGGTATCGTGGCTCGACGAATGGCCTTGTCCGCGGTGTCGGTCCAGTAGACCAGGCGACGTTCCGTGTCGACAGCCAGTGACTGCACGCGACGACTAGACACGACCACGTCGTTGTAGTCGATGCGTTTCTCTGTCAAACTGAACCGACGAACCTCGTCTCCCACGGCGATCAGCAGCATACCACTCCCACCTTGTACACAACAGCAAAGTACGCACTCAAACACTGACCAGTCTCGGCTGCCGCTGACAAACCCTTCTGCTGTAGCTGAACATACTACAGCAATATATATTTTATTTGTAGGCACAGATACAATAAGCAGGATATAGAACAATAAAATGCAATAAAAAGAACTGTGTCTACTGGGCAGAAAGGCTCAAAGAGCACTTACAACTGCACAAAAAACATAGATAACACAACACTAAAACACAACATTAAAAAAGGACACATGAATTGAATTTAAGAGGGATTTAAAAACACTGACACTGGTAGCTGATACAACTTCGTTTGGTAGATTATTCCATACTTGAACCACGCGAACAGAGAAAAAAGTTTGACGAGCAAGAACTCTAGAATTGGGATAATACAGTTTCATACTATGACCTCTAGTATTGCATGTTGACGTTGATACATCATCATCATCATCAGATTATTTATAGTGCGCCGACTACAAACGTAGGCCGCCGGTGCATTACAATGTCAAACATTAAAATGGTAAAAATTAAAATAGTAAAACGTTAATAGGCTTAGGTAAAAGCTTCTGTAAATAGGTGTGTCGTCAGCTTCCGTTTAAAAACGTTCAGAGAGGTCGATGCACGAATGTTCTGTGAAAGTCTGTTCCAGGCTGCTGGTCCAGCATAAGAGAAAGCCCGTTCTCGCCCGTTCTCCGAATTTAGTCCAAAGCCTAGGCAGACAGTAGTATTCTCAGATCGCAGGCCGGATCGTGTTGCCGTTGCAGCGACAGGTATTGGAGCTGCTATTGCGGCTAGAGGTTAACTAGAATATGGTATTTGAGCTCTTTTAGTTATCGCCCATCGTGTTGTACACAAAGATGGACGGTGACTGTTATAAACTGGCGACCGACGACCATCACCAGTTATCACACTGAGGGTCCACCTGAGTTAACAACACACATAACGGTTGACATGCAGTTGCAAAATTTTCTAATTCCCGAGTTTGGGAAATTGGGACGACGTTCCAGAGGGAAGCACCCTTATTTTTATGTTTAGGTAAATTCCCTTCATATACGATGTAGGATAAGTGAAAGGTAGCCTCTAAACCAACAAACCAGCTCAGCCTTTCAGCCGTATTGACAGAGGGACAGACTGACACAGGCCACAGTGTCGGGTGGGTAAAAATAAGTAAAGTACAATAGCTTTTAACTCACAATAATCATGTCACATCAAAATGCAGCTTATGATACGACACGATACGATATATTTTCGTGCGCTAAAAGCTGATTAAATGGCCAGCTTAGTCTAGCGCACGGCACAAAAACAAAAAATTAAGGAAAACAAAAAACAAAAACAGATTAACTCAGAAGAAACGGTGCAGGCAAAGTCCGTGAAGGCAGTTCGGGAGGAAGAAGTGAAACTACGAGAGGGGTAGGATTTGTGAAACAGGTAGGTTTTAAGCCGGGAGTGAAAGAGAGAGGGAGTTATAAATAAGCAGAGTGGTGAAACAGACGAGGAAGAAGTGATGGGTGAAGAAGCTTAAAGTATTATGAACTTACAGTAGTTATAACAACTAGTTGTAATAACTTCCACAGTAGCCGTCCAGTGTCCACGAGAGATGTTACAGAATGCATAAACTCGACATAAAGTAACTGATCGGTCAAAATACTTATTCAATAAACCTAGATAAATGAAACTGTTTAATTATCACATTAACCTAAACCACACAGTGTTCGTTTTAATTAACTACTTTGGGTGGCGGCGTGGCGTAGTGGTAACGGAGTTGGTCGTATCAACGAAGTTACTCTACGCCGAGCCCGGTTAGTACTGGGATGGGTGACGTATCTGGGTTCGACTCCCGGAGGCGGCACTTTATTTCAGTATGTAACAAGCCATCCAAGGCCAACTCAGCCTTTCATCCTTTCGGGGTCGATAAATTGAGTAGTGAGCAACTTTATCGGATGTGTGCCGGTCGCATCATCTGGCGAATGCTCACGAGGTTAGGCCGGTGCAGTTGATTCAATCGCTGTGCGCCGTGTGTGGCAGCAATTTAGCCGGCTTAACCCTTCTGTATATAGTGCTGCCCTGCGTGGCGGATGTTAGTATTGTTAATTGCGCGGTATGTCAGCAGTTTAATAAACGAACATTATTATTATTATTGTAAACGAGACGTCCACATGAATCTGATCTGGAGTTTTTGACTTTGTACGCACAGGCGATAAAGCTGTGTAATTTGTGAAAATAAAAGCAGTCAGCAACCTTGAGCCTTGCAGGTTGCGACGGTTGCTGTAGCGACCGGGCTGAATCCGTCGTGACATTGGCATTTGTACGAGCCTTTGACGTTGGCACACGCATGCGGACAGCGATTGTCAACCCAGCGAGCACACTCGTCCGCGTCTGCAGGCACAGTCACCAATCAGCCACCGGCTAAAGCACGTCTCACAAGTGGAATGAGCCATAGCTGTCTTTACTCCGCAGCTTCTTAGCACCTCCAAACCTCAGCTGGTACCCGTTTCTCATCCCACTGAAGGTAGGAGGCTAAGTTAGCGTGGGTGGATGATTACCGCGCACGATGGTACACCCGCAAACGTTCAAGTTTACTTACTTAGTTACTCCGCTTTTGTCTAACTGGCCAGTTTTGCTGTCATCAGAACAGATTAGACTAACCGAGACCCTTTCAGGTGTTACGGGACACTTCTATCTGGATTACCGGATCAGACAACGACTGGCAGCAATGAAGACGCTTGATACAACATCGACGTCATTAACGTTCTAGTCTTTGACTCCAGCTAGTGCAGCTATCTTAACTCGCTTCATTATTTCGACTCCGTGGGCTGTGTGTTAAAAATAACAACAACGGCAACAGGCAACAGCAGTGTACATGATGGCCCAAAAAACGGAATCGGTGCAATTGACTGCCCGCATCTTTGAGACGACTAAATCAATTTTGTCAAAAATATTGCAAATTGGTTCAGGCGGTTTGGGTAGCATATGGCATGACTACTACAACTCAAAACTGTTACAAAACCAAGCCAAATTCAAGTCTAGACGGTTCACAACTGATGATGTTGTATTACTGTTAAAATAAAATACGTCTGTTTGACAATCGACTGCTGTATGCTAAGTCCAGCACTCTAGGTACAGTCACTTGCGAGCTACAAATAGCGAAAGGTAACCCGTGATTTTAGAACAAAGAACGACGCTGTTCAACGACGTACCAATGCAAGACTTGTAGTCACTCGGTGAAATTCTGAAACCTTCGCGGCAGTGGCAAACGTAGCCGCCAGAGTAGAGGGTCGTGCAGCTGTGAGCACACAGCCCATTGTCAGTCTCACAAGAATGATTGTCATGCTTAGCTACAACAACATACATAGCATACCAAGCATCACTCCAGCTGCTGAATCTTGAAAGACTAGGGGACGCATTGTGAGGAGGAAGGGTTATCCTATGTAGAGGGACATTACATTCGCTCCCCATCCAACTAGAGGGTGGCGGCGTGTGGCGTAGTGGTAGCATCGTTGGTCTAGATCAACCAGGTTAACCTACGCTGACCCCGGTTAGTACTGGGATGGGTGACCGTGTCCAGGTTCGACTCCCGGAGGCGGCACTTTATTTCGGTATGTAACCAACCACCCAGGTCGACTTAGCCTTCTACCCTCCGTGGGACGGTAAAATCAGTACCAGCCAAAGGGCGGTGATGTTCTGCGGTTGGGGAGTAAAGGCAGGCATAATGTAATTTGCAGGTAAAACTGTGTGATCCATGTCTGAGCGCATTAGAGGTAGTTACGACGATGCGCTGTACAAATCGACGTATACTAAAATTTACTTTACTTTACGAAAGATCTGGGGAGTGCCATAAGCTTCCACAACAAGGTCCAAAGCGGATCCCAACCGAAAACGAATTATGAGTTTTCTGACTGTAAAGTATGGCTTGATTTTTGGAGAAGCGAAAAACGACTTTCAATCAACGGCACTCATGTTTTCTCATGCCTGCAATTTGTTGTATAGTGAAGTTAACATGTCTTAATTGCAGCCCCAATCCTTTCGAGGGAAATATGTTCCCCCTAAAAAGTCTAAAATAAACAATGATTGAGGGAAACGTAATACAAAGAGCAAAACAACATGAGTCAGTATTACATCACATCTTGTGGTGTGATAGCCTTTCAATTAATAAAAACTAAAATTTTCATCAAGGAATACGAATATGACTAAAGTCCAGAAACAATATTAAGAAATTCCGACAAATCATCGGTGCAAACGACATCATCATCATCATCGTCATCATCAGATTATTTATAGTGCGCCGACTACAAACGTAGGCCGCCGGTGCATTACAATGTCAAACATTACAATAGTAAAAATTAAAATAGCAAAATGTTAATAGGCTTAGTTTAAAGCTTCTGTAAATAGATGTGTCGTCAGCTTCCGTTTAAAAACGTTCAGAGAGGTCGATGCACGAATGTTCTGGATGTGTGAGTATGTGTAAAGATAAAGTACTGGCCCAATAATTCAAAGATGCTCTACAGCTCACGGTAACCATAAAAACTTATATGCATAAGAAATTGAAAAAAATGTCATTTCAGAGTTGTGAAGCAAGCCGTCTGGTATCTATCACAGTTGTATAGAGATGTACAGACCACAGCCAGTCTCGTCAGAACCGTCCTCACAGTCACTGACACCATTGCAAAGCTCGTACGAGTCAATACAGCCATGACCTGCACACTTGAACTGACCAAAGAAACACTCCCTCGACCTAGCCTCACCTGCAAAACAACATTCACGACTACTGCGCCAGCACTAATGTATAAAAGTTTAGTAAACTGTTTAACTGCAAGCATGGCCAAAAGCACAGTTGAGGTTATAAAATCACGATTTCAACTGCAAAAACAGCAAAGAAGAAATAAAAATAAAAACGCAAATTAGCTCCAATTCGTATTACGTAACATCTACAAACTGCTGTGATGTTAAAAGTCCAAAAAGATGAGTTAGATGAGACGGAGGAGATCGTTGATCAATTGTCTGTTGTGTATGTGACAGCTTTGTAGAATGAACGTTGTTTTTTTGACCAGTCAGTTTAGTTGGGCTTTGCCATATGCACTTTCGCTTGAATAGTCTACCTACTGACATCAACGTTCACCAGTCGACGACAACATCTTTCAAACGCCGTCTTAAAACTGTTTTATTTAACTGGGGCTTCGCTGAATATATGTAAATGACTCTGTAATGCACTTTCAGTCTTTTAGTAGGAAGCGCAATATAAATACCTTAGTTACAGTTACAGTTACAGTTAGTCACAATTAACTATCTGTTTCTCTGCATCAACCTCATTCCAGTCTCTCAATCTCTGATTCACCTGTTCCTACACCTGACACATCCTCTTCCTCTTCTGAGCTATATTGGTTTTTATTTTAGATCTTTTCGTTATCTTTCCCTGTTTTTGGTTCCATGCAGCAGATTAAGCTGGCTACCTGCCAGCTTTTGGGCGTATACCATACTCACGTACATTACAGCACATACAGGCTGTATACACGGTGCAGTGGAAATACGTAGGAAAAGGAAAGGAAAGGAAGCGTATTTATATAGCGCCTTTTATATACTATGTATATCTCAAAGCGCTCAGGCATGGATCACACAGTTTTACCTGCAATACACCATGCCTGCCTTTCCTTCGTATGCGTTCACCAGATGGCGCCACCTCGAACTGAGGTAAGAGACATCTAATTGCAGCTTACTACTCATCTATCGACCCCGAAGGGATGAAAGGCTGAGTTGGCCTCTGAGTAGGCTACTAAGCAATCGAGCTACGTACAAATATCGTGGTTGTTTTCATCAGAGCCGTCGCCGCAGTCGTCCTTCTTGTCACAGAGGCGCCACCTGGCGATGCATTTGAAGTTGTCGCAGCGGAATCGTGTGTCGGGATCACAGTTGATAAAATGACAGATCGCCTCCGTCTCATCCGACTCATCACCACAGTCATCATCTCCGTCGCACATCCACTCCGAAGCGATACAGATCTACCATTCACCACATCAATAAAGTTGCTCTACGTCGAGCCCGGTTAGTACTGAGATGGGTGACTGGGCGCCGGTATACCGTCTTGGCACGTAACCGGCCACGCTAGCCAACTCAAGCTCCTACCCTCAACCAGTTGGAAATCAGTACCAGTTAAAGTGTGGTGATGCTCTGTAGTAAAGGCAGGTACCAGACTGCTTATTCCAACTGTTGATTACCCGTAACATATGGCATACCAAAGCATATAAGAGATAAGTAGCTTATAAAATTAGCCCCGTACGGGGACTCACGGTCGACTCTTAGCAACTGACGTTTGTGCCAACTTTAAAGTTACGTGACACAAAAACCAGCCCGAATATCAAAAATTCGGCCACATCAAATTTAGATACGTAGCTCGATCGCTTAGTAGCCTAGTTTAAGAATCCGTAGTCAGTTGCCAGCTCCCATTATAAATGGCGGAGGAGATAGCTTTTGAATACAGCCAGGTTTCCAACTTTAAAGGGCTCGTGACCTTGACCTTGACCTTGATCTTGGATCAGGTCATACTGCATACCGTCATGCATACTCATTGACCTCTACCTACAAGCCAAATTTCATTGGAATGAAAGAAACTTTTTGTGGACGGACGGACGTACAAACGGACGGACATTTGAGATGGACTTTCTTAGGTCGACTCTGTCGATGAGTCGACCTAAAAATACAAAGAGCACGAAAGCAAACATATAAACAAATAAACAAACAAACAAACAAACAAACAAACAAATTAACAACAGTATTCATTTGTCGGCACAGAATTATTTACTCCCTTGACGCGAACTGTAACACTGTAGCTGCCTGTCATCATTGGCGTAACACAGTCAAAGAGACGAACCGTATTGTCACATTGGAACTTGTTGGCAGGACAATGACGACCATCTGGAAATCGTGTCGGACAAGCGATCTCATCGGAAGCGTCTTGGCAGTCTTTGTCGCCATCACAAACGAACTCCATGTCGATGCAGTGATTGCTGTGGCAGCGGAACTGATCGACGAGACACTCGCGGTACGCTGTGCCACAGTCATCAATACAAACGTCGACAGACACTTCTACTTTCGGCTTTTAATCAACAAACACTTCCGGAATTACTCCAGCTTCAGCAGGTGGGAATATCCTGGGTTCACCGCAGCAGAAATTCTACAGGCTGGATGCCCTTTATGTCAACCAAACAAAAATTTCAAAGCACGAAAAGGACAACTATTATATTGAAGAAGTTTTAACCAGTATAATTTAACAATTACAGTACTTGACATCTGTACTCTACTTTTGAAATTCAATCAATTCCTCTAAGCATTAACTAAGCAACTGACATATAAACGATTTCACATTTCATAAAAAATAACTTAGGAAAAACCAAAAATGGACTGTATGTCACTTAGGATCAGCTGAAGTGCTAAATTCAACCTATCATAAATCAACTGTCTATTTATGTACTTAAGTATGCAGTTCTGTTTTAACCTGTTTCAATGAAACTGAACAATATCAGAGAAAGCAATAACTCTAAACAAAGTATCAGAGTAAGATACGTTGCCAATTTGCCAAAACAACGGTGCTGAACACTTTAAAGACTTCAAGAAGCTGCTGAAAACTCATTTTAGTCAATATTGTAACGTCTCCTAACGTTTCACACACAACTTTATTTCACCACACATGTGGTAGCAAAGAAAACATTAAACATACATAATTAAACATAAATTAAATCATTTTTAATGATTTATTACTACATTGGCCTGTGATGCACTTTTGTTCGATATGTACGAGATGCGCTGCTGCTACAACAATGACTAGCGCTGCTTCTGACCACGACCTGCCCATGTGGCCGAGTGGTTAAAGCACTCCGGGCGTGATGCGCTCAGTGGCCAGGGTTCGCGCCTCAGCCCGAGTACGTCCGCCTACCACTCTGCTCATCGATAACTCCCTCTCTCTTTCACTCTCGTCTCGGCTTAAAACCTACCGGTATCTGTTTCACAAATCCTATCACCCGTAGTTCCACTTCTTCCTCCCGGACTGCCTTCACGGACATTTGCCTGCACCGTTACTTCTGAGCTAATCGGGTTTTTTTAATAGTTTTTCCTTAATTTTTTGTTTCTGTGCCGTGCCACAGCTAAGCTGGCATTTCGTCAGCTTTTGAGCGCACGTAAATATATTGTATCGTATCGTAATTCATATGCATATGATGAACAGGGAGTAAATCTTGGGCATGAAAAAGAGGGTTCGACAGTGTCCTCTATAAACCGTGACCATTGCTGACGCCTTGATTAGCAGCGTCAAGGTGTTAGCCGCGCTGATGTGAGCCAAAGCAAATATATGTGGCAAAGTCCTCTGGCAGGCGCTGAATAAGTGCCAGTCTGGGCGGGCTTAGCCAGACAGTAGGCCACGCCTAGAGGGGCACGCTAAAAGAATACCCGACAAGCTGTTCACTCCTACTCAAGCCCTCCTTCACCCTACATGTCACGCACATACACCACACACACCTACCAATTCCCCTCCTCTCCCTGGGCTAGCGCACTGGACAAACATAAGGTCTCAGCACTGGGGTCCAGAGTAGGCTGGACCCCAGCCCGCAATAACAAACGAACGAATGAACGCTACTGACCACAGTTTCTCTCATCCGACCCATCTCCACAGTCATCATCATGGTCACACCGCCATCGTCCGGTAATACACTTCTGGTTGTCACAGCGAAATTCCGACTCAGAACACTGTCGGTACAGTGACTCTGTACGCACAAGTAAACGTCACGACTGATGAAGCACACACGGCGACACGACTTGTCTGCCAATAGGCACTGGAGGCGCTCAGTGGGCGTGGCGTGTCTTATTTAAGTTCACTTCTTCAGCAACAGATAACAAAAGTCAATTTAGGGCACATTCGATTATAGAATCCGGATTCACACTAAATCTCATTTCAGATTCACTTGGCAAATCGAATGACTTTAGATCAGTGGGCGTGTCTAGCGTGACGTCACTGATGTTTGTTTATGTTTTTGTTTATGTTGTTTTGGAAATTATTTTTTGTCTGTGGAGTTAAGTTGCTGTTTTTGGCAGTATATATTGTGATTGGTGTGTTTCTTAGATAATTTTATGACGTGTTTACGATGCCATTTTACACTTCAACTTCCCGTTTCAATTATTAAACATTCTATGCTATTGGATTTGCAAATGCAAGCTGGTCTCACCGAGTTTGAATTCAGATTCGAATTCGTTATTCGAATGCACTTTTTCACTGAATCTTAAATGAGATTCACCGTGAATCCGAATACGCCCTTAGACTGGCTACACAGAGTTAACAAAGTCAACACACACACACACACACACCCCCCACACACACACATTATGTTCGCAGAAAAAAATATGGTGTGCTTTTTTGCAGTGCCCTAAGAAAAGCAAACCAGTCTGAATGAACATTCAGACAGCTAGCTCGGGGAATGCTAATACTGCACTATAATGCATAAAATAAATCGTCTATTGTTAGTATTCTTTGTTAGCAGCAATGTAATGAGAAAGTAGTGCTACAGCAACGGGGATTACTCTTAATGATATGCAACTGATTAAATCACTGGCTGGCTGTCATCATTTCGACAACGTACCACACATGTCTGGATTCTCATCAGAATTGTCGCCGCAGTCATCTTCAAAGTCACAACGCCATCGCAGTGGAATGCATTGACCATTGGCACAATGGAAGTCACCTGCACATGAATGCAGCTGCTTTGACGTCTACAGAGCTGACGTCAATAGAAAGTTCGAATAGCACATAATTGCAAAACAACCCCAAATGTGCTAACTTTCACAATAACAATAACTGGAAAAGGCCTAGCTCGAGGTCAAATGGACCACTTTTTACTCATTTACAGTTTCCAGTTCAGATCTGCTTTGAGCTGATCGTGTCTTTGTCTCGTCTTGTAACGTACACAGATGGCTGAAAATGTTTTTCCTCCAGTGAATTTCCCCTGTGACCTTGAACTTTGACCATAACCATAGAACTTGACCTACAGACAGTGTCAAGTTGAACCAGCGTACTAGCACTAGGGTTAGGGTTACGGTTAAAATATATTATCTAGGTCAAAATTCATTTCGTTTGAAAGCTTTCTCCAGACAGACAGACAGACACACACACATACACACACAAATGACCGACTGATATACCTGGACCACCAGTAACAATAAATAGAGCAGACACTGGGGGAGCAGAGGAACCACCACAAAATTATTCCTCCTTTTCTGATCCTCTGAACTTGGGTTAACTCATTTTTGCCCAGAGTTCCAAAATGGAGACAGTGACTCGCCAGGGGTAGCATGCGATGCGGCCAGCGTACATTTTGGCCTCACAATAAGGAAGTCCGACATACTTGTAACAAATTAATTCTTTGATGAGTCTCGCATCTCGTTAAGTTACGGGGAAGAGTATGGTATTGTAGGGTTTAACGTCCCACTCGACACATTATAGGTCATTTCGGAGACGATTTTACAGGTCAGATGACCCAACCAACAGTGTAACAGCACTGAAGGATGATAGTCTTCCAGGTCAA
>Ga0209780_1001926_pt1 | contig 14286 bp, 10 predicted proteins | sample WorMetexBAHAMAS2_FD_187384 | JGI IMG/M metagenome (GOLD analysis project Ga0209780, IMG submission 187384) | Marine gutless worms symbiont microbial communities from Max Planck institute for Marine Microbiology, Germany - Inanidrilus exumae... | ecosystem: Host-associated > Annelida > Digestive... | reverse complement strand
CTCCCCAGACCTCACCCCCATTTGTAATGACACAAATTAACGAAATAAAGCGAAATAGATTGCCGAATTTTTTCTATGCATTTCCTATGAGTACCGCTAATCTTTACTCTAGCCCAGTTCGCCCACGTATTGCTCATTTTAAGGTCAACGAATTTGCGAATGATATTGTATAATCAATATTAGAGTTCGGCCGATTCGGGTAAAACAGCCGATGTCCGATGTTCCGATTTTCAGGCGGAGAAATCCGATGTCCGATTTTGATGTTTTGTTTACCACAGTTAAAATGCAGTGCTCACAGGTGAACAGTCTAGGCACTGTACTTAGTGAGACCGTCACGATGGTCTTACTTAGTGTACCGTAAGTACAGCACATACGACACTGAGCAGACATCAGTTACAGACGATGCTGGGCATCAGCAGACTCGGTTACTCATGTTGGCGATTGATTAGTCACTTGTTACGTGTGCTGCAGTATGGCATTTGCCATCGATATTAGGTAACTGCTGAGCGACGCTGATGGCCTGAGTGAGTCAGAGTACGACTTAGCACTTTGGCGTTGACTCTCTCTGGTTGTTGCAATAACACTAAGTATGTTCGTAATGGATCAATAGCTGTTGTGCAAACTATGTTATAGTAGCATACATGCATAATTATATTCATTGTCATACTTTGTAACATAATGGCTGAACTATATTTTTTGAATGTTTACGGTTTACGATCAGTTTGCAGATGTAATTGTTAATTAGAAGTCTCTTTTTGCTGTTAGCATATTTCTGGAGGAAGCCGAGCCATGCCAGCTGACGAATCAACGGCCGAAGTGAGCCGACTTCTTGAGCAGTGGGACAGCATCAATAACAGTCCGTTGCAGTTGAGTGCCATCTTAGCAGCTGACTCAGTTCTCGATATGGGCTGTGCGGATGGTGATGTGCACCTTGTTGCTGTTCTAGCAAGGTTGCTGCTGTTTTGTCTGCATGCTGTTTATGTAGTTTACTGTCTGGTATCTAAATTGTATACAGATAAAATTGTATTCATCATCATCATCATAAACGAAGAGATTATCGTGGCGTTTAGTTACAGAACTACAAGGACACGTTACAAAGTAAAAACACAAAACCGCAAACTACGTTGTGTCTAGCAGTATTGAAGAGCAGATAGTCACAGATACGACCGCTCAAACAATAGTGTCTTGAGCTGCTGCATAAACGTTAGCAGTGATGACTGTGATGTCAGAGTGGCTGGCAGACTGTTTCACACACGCGCACCTGCGACCGGGAAAGCGCGGTCACCAAGAGTACGGCGGCGAGTTGTCGGAACCAGTAGTGCGGGTGAAGCGCCGGAGCGCAGTCGGCGCCGAGATTCATTGTCAGCTGCTCGATAAAAGGACTCGGCGAGATAAGCTGGCGCAGTGCCATGAAGGCAACGAAACACAAGTGTGGCCAGCTTAAAAGTAATCCGTTCAGGAACGGATAGCCAGTGGAGTTCCCGGAGCAAGGGCGTTACATGATCAAACTTCCGTACTCCGTAGACTAGTCGAGCAGCTGCGTGAAGAACGTGCTGAAGGCGGTTCAGCTGGCGTGCAGGCAGTCCCACTAGCGTTGCGTTACCGCCGTCGAGACGCGTCAGAACAAGCGCTGCAATGAGCGACAACATGACCCACTTTGGAAGTGACCTGCAGATACTACGGATTTGTCTCAGCGACGCATAACAATATGACACTGTCTTGGAAATGTGCGCGGTCATTGTGAGACCCGAGTCGAGATGAATACCCAGGTCACGAACAGTGGAGGACGGTGTGATAGCATTACTCCCCACACTGAACAGGGCTGGCGGAACTGTGAACTGCTTGCGACTCGAGGACAGCCATAGTACCTCTGTTTTAGCTGGATTGGGTTGGAGCCTATTAGAGCGCATCCACATAGACACCTCATCGACACACGCCAGTACCCTGGACTGGAGTTGAGAAGCTGCTGATGGGTCGGAAAAGCCATAAATTTGTGTGTCATCGGCATAGAGGTGTGGATGGGGATGATGACTGTCAACTAGCCTGAGCAGGTCCTCGGTGTAGAGCAGAAATAGGGTCGGTCCGAGGACCGATCCTTGAGGCACTCCACAAAGAATCATGGTGGACAATGAAGTTTATGGTGTAGTACATTCTAATAAGAAGTAGATTGCATCACATAGTTCATCTGATGCCATGCCAGCCAGAATGGCATCTTGGGTCTCATCAGATCCACGTTGACATTCTGGCTGCCATTGCATCTGAATATTGAACTATTGGCTGTGATTCGTAAATGTAAAGAGGAATTATGGAACCAATTTTGAAACAGTCATATATTCATTAATGGTAGTTGAAACTGTAAGTAAAATTATTAACTTAAGTCTAAGTATAGCAAAAAACTGGAAATCATTTCAAGAATGACAACAGAAATGAAACTGAAATTATTTTCAAGAATGAGATAATTACTGAAATTATTGTGAAGCCTGAAAGGAAACAGAAATTGTGTCATCGCTGCATCCATTGTCAAAATTGATTAGTAATTATACAAGACATCAATATCCCTGGTCGGCCGTGCATTCATTGTTTAGTGTGACCTTGGAGTTTTATTTCTCGTTTACTGTAAAATGTTTCCTTAACTTTCTTGCTGACAGATCTAAGATGGCCAGAGCAGTATTGTAAAAAAATTAGCAATGCGTTTAGCTAAAAGTTGTTCAGGCAGAAAATGGGAAAGTTTTATTAGGAATAACTTTGACTACAGAGAACAGATGGGCAAATCGAAATGTTGCATTGTTGACACTCAAACTGGCAACTGGTTGTGGGTAAAAATTGATAATCGAGTTTCTGTGGAATCTTTGTGACAGCTGAGCTTATTTCATTTAATTAGTCTGCTTGTTTAATTGTTCACACACTATGGTTTGTCACAGCATGTGGCAACTGGTTTGTCAAACATACAAGAGACTGTTGGTAAACAATAAATGAAATTTAGTAGTGATGTTTGTGAACTGATATTGAAGTTTAAATAAAATTGCAGTGCAGTTAAGACTTGAAACTGTTAGTAAAATTGTTTAAGAACTTAAACAAAAAGTGAAATAAAGTTATCATGTAGATAATTTGAAAATGAAATTGAAGTTTAAGTAAAATTAGTATATAAATGAGAACTGAAACTGAAATGAAATTGAAATTAATCTGTCCAGTTCTTCTAGAGACTTTACAGATCCTTATTCGCGAACAGTGACTATTTCAATTGGCAAATGAACGTATTAAGTACTATTAACTATCATGCTGATTATTTTGCAACTAAAGGGGTAATTTCTCAGGTCATAGTGATTCAGTTTTAAGTGTGATACATTTTGGTGAATTATCGCAAAATGCGTCATGTAAATAAATGAGTGTTACTGTCATACATACCGTAGAGAACTTTCAGTTTTCAACTACGAAATGTCGAAATTTCAGTGCTGGTATTTTTTAGTATTTTCATTTACTTAACATGGTTGAAATATGGTTGAGTTTACTTACTTACTTACTTTGTTACCCTAGTTTGTAGTTTTTGGCTCGATATCACATGAGTGCATTCTAGTATATCTTTGTTTTTTTTATTACAGTGTGGATGTTTTGAGGTTCTTTGTATTTCAGTTTAGGATTGCCTATAGTTCTGTATTTGAGTAACTCCATAAGACAGTGGATGGATGATTTGCAATTATTAGGTTGGCTGAAATTATCGAGAAAGAAACTGAGGCATACTACAAAATGGATCCAGATCCATTTGATGACAGACATCCCGGTAAGCCTTCATATGACAGAATGAATGCTCACATTTGTGAATGTGATGTACTATGTGTATGCTGTTGTTGTCATTGCTGTTGGCTTTCTCAATCCTGTCTGAATGAAATTCTACATTTATTTAATTTCCTGCATATTTGAATGTCCCACAAAGGTCCATACTGTGCACAGCCCTGGTCGCATCGTCGTTCAATTGACGCATGCAGACTTGAGCACAGTCTGTCAAAGCTTCTCAGTGCACCAGTGTCTTCATTCCAAAGCTTCACAATACATGATGGAATACCGCTTACTGATCGCTGACATTGCCAGTTGACAGCATCTGCAGTCTGCTAGCTGCCACTGGCTGTTCATACTGCGTCACCCTCATTTGATATGTTTGGTCATCAGGCCTTCTATGTGGGTGGTCTAGTGGTCTGAACCAGTGTTTTTTAGTCGGCCATTTTATTTTAGTCCTACTTTTTATATAGTCGACTAATAATTGCTATCATTTTTACTTTATTTTAGTCGAATGTTAATTATAGTCATAGTTTTAGTTTCAGTCGACAAAAATATGTCGTTCATATTTTAGTCATTGTCTTGTTTTAGATATCACAACTATTCATGGACACACTTCCTAAGTATAACGTCAGGTGCAAACGAGCTGCGAGTAACAACTACTATATATATGTAGTATGAAATGTCAGTTTAATCACTAATCAATAACGACAACCAAAACAGAAATACATGCGGATTTGTGTGCATAGATGCACTCATTATTCACCATAAGGATGCTAGCGTGAAGTGCCAAACGTTGCTTTCGTCAAGACTAAAATACTGTTGATTTTTATGTCGTTGTCGTCTGTTGTCTTCATTTTTGTTTTAGTCTCGTCGACGATAATTCAAAATGTTTTTACCATTTTCGTCATCGTTTTTGTCGTCGTTGACGAAAAAAACACTGGTCTGAACGTGCTACCAGGCACTGTTTGTGATCCAACACATTCTTCTGACAGTTTCCAGCATGATTTAAACTTTTCTTTCCTTGTCTACTAGTGTATACAACACGTTAGAGGCTTTGCGACTGTGCACTTTATGTACTCATGATTGACATATTGTGATTGTGCACAGTACAGTCAACAGCATCATATGGGCTCTGATGCGATTATGCACCATGATGCATGTGTTGATTTCAGCGCTATATAAATTGTTTGCTTTTTTCCTCCCTTTCATTCGTCTTTACTTTGTTCTCTCCTTATGCTTTCTTCCTTACTTATTTGCTTCCTTACTTGTTTAATTCTTGACTTATCTATCTACTCCTTCCAGAATAGACCCGTTCCGTTTCCAGGCCAGTGGTCTTAGAGGTGACCAAACCTGGCTTTATTTTTTGTTTTATTTTATGTTGTAGCATATTTTATTACGGATGCATGTTTGCTTTTGTTGTGTTTGATTTAGTTTTTCAGTACTAAGCCAAGAGAAGAACGTCTTCGAAATGACTTATTTTATGTCGGGTGGGACATAAAACCTTAACTCAATCTCATCCAATAACAGTGTAACTGTCTGCACTTGTGTTTGTTGGTAGACAGTACATACTGTTGTTGTATGTCTGTATGATGTATGTGTTGTCTGTGCAAATAAGTAATTGTAATTGTATGAGCATAATATGTGAATTGTATTAGACAGATTGCTTACTGTACTGTTGTTGTATCTTGTTTGCACAGTGATTGAATAACATTGTGAGGATGTGTATGGATAATGTAAATGTATGAACCTCATAACACCTTGAGTGTATGCTTCATTTGCATACAACTTGTTGTATTGCCCATGTTTCTGTACTTAACTTCTCTGTTCTTCACTTGAACGCTGTCATTAAATATTCCTTTCTACACTTCGGTGTTAACGCATCAGCCGTCAGTCATTCCTGTGACACGCGCAGTGCTTCATAGCTGCATGTTTTTTTGTGGCTGATATTTCACATTAATTCACTGCTTGCCGATTTGCTGTTTCGTCCATGTGTCTGGAATGCTCTGCTGCCAAATATTGAACTTATACTATTCATTTTAGTTTAGCCTTGAAACTTACAGCGTTTTGATAATTTTTCTCAGGTGACTGGTTTCTGCCAGTGATGTATGTGTATTGTTCAGTGCCCTCATAACAACTGTAACTGTGCTTTGTTGCAGGTCGAGCTGACCCAAACTGTGCTCTTGGACATGTTCTCAAAGTGTTATTTAAGAATGATGATTTCATGACGAAGGTTTGTAGGTTTCAATATAATCTGCTGATAATATCAAGTTTCGTAATAATATCATGGACTAGACTGCAGTCGTAGTGCTGGTTAAGAAATAACTGATTAAAAGTTTTCATGTGACTAGCACGTGCAGATTTTGTTGTTAAATATTTGAATGTCTGGTATCTACTGCTAGTTACGCTTGATGATGGCTGTCGCGGGGGTCAGGTTTTCACAGCCGTTTGGTTGTCTGTCGGTTTTTCCGCATTATGTCTCAAAGATCGATGCATCTAGGATCACCAAACTTGACATACAAATGATGAGTCCTGGAAACTTGTTTATTTTGAGGTCAAAAGGTCACAAGTCACACTGCCAGCATGGGTCATTGCACTCCTATGAGTGCTGGCTTCTTCCAGTTATGATGGCTGATTCCTCTGTGGCCAGTATCAGTGCAGTTGACTATGTCTATACTTGCAGATTGTGGGTGAATACATGTTGTATCGAGACGACCAGCCAGCAGCCGAAGCGCTCCACACAGTTTCTTGTCGTTTGCTGCTGGATATTATGCCAGGATTAGAAACTAGTGTCATCTTCCAGGATAATGTATGTGATGTGATGTGCTGTATGTAACGTCAAATACTGATGATATATTAACTGTAGAAGATTGTTGAGTATCACTGTATCAGTTTCCTTCATTACTCTGACGCTGTTGGTATGGTTGTTACTGGCCCACCTACACATAGTGTAGGAGGGCCAGACTAGTGATGCTGTCTGTCATCTGTCGTCGTCATCTGTAACACTCCACGGCAGCGCATATGCAAGGTAACTCACCAGGGAGCAGCACGCGACAGTGGGCCAGTAGTGTTACGTCCCGTTAGGGCGACACCTTGTTGGAAGGTGGAACAGCCTATGAAAGGACCTGCTATAATTATCCCTGAGAGTTGCATTTTGCAACAACTGGATAACGAGAAGCTCTGTTTTTTGCTGTGTAACACCACGCTAGCGTGGTAATGTCAGCGGTAACCAACAGCACCATGATACAGTTACTATGACAAATGGAATCAAAATTAATGCTGTTACTGGCTGACAGAACTTCACCTGGAAAATAGGTGTAAAATAATGTGCTTTGTGTAGTCATGCAGTGCATACGTGTCTGTAATTGTTAGTGCCTCATGCAGTCCACGGGGCTGGACCGATCTGTTTCCTGGCCTGTCATCAGACGAGGCGACCAGTCCTGGAATGAATCCTGTGTTACAACGTCTTTTGGTTTACCGATGCATGTCTCGTCTTGTTTCTTTTAGGTTAGATTTAGATTCTTCAGTACCAGATTGGCTGGGGTGGGGAACGTCTCTGCTATGACATTTTTATGTTGTTGGGACATACAACATGAACTCAGTCAGTGATTCTATATGTTCAGGTACTCTATAGTTGTGTGTGAATTCATGCGTGAAGATGTTCAATATCACATTATCATGCTGTGTGATGCTTGTTGTGTAAACCTATTGATATGATTTGAGCTATCAAACCAAGTCCAGTAGTCTTGCTGTCATATTTGTAGGAGGCATTAATTCGCAATCTGATTGACTGGGCACAGACGGCATCAAATCCCCTGCAATCATATGCCGCTGGCCTCCTGGCTTCTGCAATGGAGATTCAAGACTTGGCAGCTATATTCAAGGAGAGCAATGCCACTCTGGTATTTATCACCGAATTCAGTTTTTTGTCTTTATTTTAAAGTTTATTGTGCAATGTTCACCAGTTGTCTACTTCAATAGGTCCATTTATTATGTTAAATTTTTTTAACAAGCACATAATATAATTGCATTGTGTTCTTGACTGATGTATATTGTTTAGTGTATGTGCTGTTTTGTGTGAGATCTTGAATTTGCAGAAAGTGTATGGATGCACACGTGCAAAACTACACATTTGAAAAAGGTTGGGAGGTCGCAAAACGTCTACCCATAAAAGACTCCACGATGCACTCTCTACACCTTGTAAAAATTTCTTGAACTTCAGTTCAGCAACCCCTGAGATCTTGAGTTTGCAGAAAGTGGGTGGATGCACACATGCAAAACTATGCACTTGAAAGGGTTGGAAAGATGTTAATGTGTGTCGTATTTGTGTCATTTAGGTTCCACTGATGTTGAGGCGGCTGCGTTCACTACAGGAGCAGTGTCGGTCCAAACCTTCGTTGCCTGAGCGACCTTTCTACAACATAGGTCGCACGCCGGAACAGCCGACGCCTGTTGCCAATGACTGCGAGAACAGTTTACAGCGGAACTCTGTGGATTTTAGGCCACACGTTTCGACACCAAAACCGAATAGTAACACGTTGTCTTCAAACTGTGCAGACGTCGTGGGGGGCCAGGATGAGTGTGATTTGCCGTCGATGACGGAGAAGTCGGCCAAACGATTGCATTCAGACATTGAGAGTGTCGGTGCAGTTGACAGCGCGGCATCTCCAACGTTGCTGTCACCTGCACGGAAGCGTTGTCGACAAGATACCGGCGAATCTCTAGATGCAGTGGATGCTGACATTGCAGCTACCGGGAAATCGCCGGCTGTTATAAGTTCACCAGTTGAGAAAAGCGTTGACAGCACTAATGTTGAACTGAGCTTGTCAGCAGTGGGTGAGCCTTGTAATGCGTCTAGTGCCAGCACTGCAGCGTTTGTCTTGGGTCAATCCGGAAGCTGCTCACAGCTCAACAGTCTTAGTAGACCTGCCAGTGCTGTCAGGTCTCCTAATTGCTCACCTCGCACATTGTCATCACGGCGGGACTTAGGTCGAGTAGTATTCAGTCTTATGTGCTGTGAATATATGCTGTAAATAATTAGGGCATTGGAGTCGGAGAGTCGGCATGAAGGGAACAGTGTGCATTCCCTTGGCAGTCTGGTGGCACATGGAGAAAGATGAAGCCAGCGGGTGACTTTTATTGGTTGGGGTCAGTGCTTTGAGAACTTTGCCAAGTTTGCTTCAGTGCTCTGACGCTGTTGGTTTAGGTGACAGTGCAGGCGTGTGGTCTATAAAAAAACTGTGCCACTTGTCACAAGGTTCTGTTCTGGAAGAGTTGGAATAAGACAACCAAGGGGAACCGGCGAAGTCCCAGGTTCACGTGGAATATTGCTGTTGAAGTGTCTATTATGTGTGAAGATGAAGACAGGACATTTGTGTAGCGCCTTTTTGTGAAGACTCGCCTCTAAAGCCCCCAGAATGGCACGTGTTAACGAGGGATCACACAGTTTTACCTGCCGCCCACACATTTATCCACAAATGGGATGATCCATCCTGACAACAGTCAAGCCAACAATCGCAAAGCGCGCTTTCCGCTGCACAGCACCAGCCATCTGGAACTCGCTGCCAAAGACAGTTCTGAACAGTGACAATGTAACCTCTTCTAAATCTAGGCTAAAGACTCGCCTCTTCTCTCAGGCTTTCTCTCATACTCCTACTTATCACTAACACACTACCTGGCCCAAGTGCCTCTGAAGTTACGACCCTGTGGCTCTATAATTTTTATTTATTATAGAAATCGTACGCAGAGTACAAATATAGAGAAAGAGAGAGACAGAGAGAGATATATATAGAAATACAAAAATATGTTTATTATTATTATTATTATTGTCTTTGATCGCTAGCCGCAGCACGTCGCTGCACTGGCCGGTACTCATTTCCTGTTCCAGATAGTGTAGGAGGCTGAGTGGACCTGAGTTGACTAGTGGGAGACAACGACGATTTGGTTTGGCAGAATCGCGTAAGCCACAGATATGTGTCGTCGTCATTTCTTTGAAATGTATCAGTTCGATATCTACTGGTCCATCTGTCCATCTCTGCAGTTATCTTCTAAAAAATTTGTCAGCTACGTTCAAACGATCCACAACTACAATACTCCTTCCACTATAATTTTGTTTTACCTGGGCTGTAAAATGTAGTTTGACTGGTAAATTTCAATCAAAAAAAACAGTGAAAATAGCAGTTTGTAGAAGGCTGTTTATAAGGAGAAATTAAAAACTAGCGGGCCGCAACTTGTGTGCAGAGAGATGACTGTATTGTGTCTGACTGGACTTTCTATGTTGTGCATTTGGTAATGATGCAGGCGAAGGCAGCAACAGTTGCTGGGCTGAAATAGAGCCGTTTGTAATCGGAACTTACCCGATGTTTCCGCTGACTGTTGAAATGCAGCAAAGACTCATACTGCACTATCTACAGCCAATGGGCGAATACCAGGAGGTAACAGCTGTCAAATGATTGGTGGAAATAATAAAATTAAGGTAAGGTACTGTCGTAGTTCCTCAAGGTCTGTAGTAGCTAGTCTTAACATCAAGCATCCTGCAGGTGATGTTAGTCATAGTCTCAGCAGTAGATCTGCCATTGCTTTCTGCTGGGCCCACGGTTACCTTCCCAGCTTCAGAGCAATCTATATTTTTTGGTGAAGAGAGGAGGCACATATGTTTATGTGAGTGTGGAGTGACTTGCCAAATGTTGTATCTTACATTTGTTATCACCATAAGCTCATTTCCATTTTTATTCTTAGTTAAATGTAATTGTAAACATGGCTGTTAGCCTGTTTGTTGCAGTGGTATTGACGTTGATAGTGGGATGCAGTACTCAAACTGCTTATAGACTTGGACGTTGAACATATATCGTGTACGCATTCGAGCATATCAAAGAAGTTCTCTGGATTAATCAATTAAGTCATTTGATGAGTGGTAGCTCAGAAGTGTTTTGTTGGATGGCAGCTGTTGAGCCACGTGTTTGATCATCATGTGCTGGACCTTCTGTTCTGGTACATTGACCTCCGCCAGAACTCCGATGTCCGTCTAGCCTTTGAAGCATTAAAGGTACCACGCCGCTGTTTGATGTATTCTATATATTTAATATATTGGCTGATGTGGAGCTTCTGTTGATTCGTATGATAACATATTTGTGCATTAGTCAGGTTTTGTGAAGCAGCTTTTGAAACAGTTGCTGCGATCTCTGTTTTAACACCACTTTCATGGTAAGCCTAAGTTTCTTAGCTTGTGTGTTTCTTTCTCCGCTTGTACTGGCAGACAGCCTTTGAAGTTAAATGACTCAGTTTTTAGGGCTGCATGTCTTATATTTCACCAACCAACACTGTCATGAATCACTGAAGCTAACAACACATTGACTCCAGCCATTGGCCTGTCTTCATTCTTTCTTTTCCACCACCAGACGTTAGTCTGAAGCGGCATTGCTCCACCTCCAGACGTCAGTCTGAAGCGGCATTGCTCCACCACCAGACCTCAGTCTGAAGCGGCATTGCTGCCATTCCACCGGCTCTCTTGACTCTAGTACCAGTTTCTGAAACATTTGCTGTGTTTTTAGATAACTGTTCATTTCGGCCGGCAGTTGGTTTTTTGCATATTTGTATTATGTATATGACAACTATAATTAATGCTTTTATATTATCAATTTGACCAGCAAGAAGGCCGTGCAACCTGTAGGCAGTATGCTGTACCATTTTCAAACGTTTTCTTATAGCTCTTAGCGACCACGAGATAATCTTGTGAGTGCAGAAAATGGCCACGTTTGAGTGTGTGTGTATGTGTGTTGAATGTGTTAAAGACACTGGACGTCATCGTCTCTAGATGTGTTCAGTGTTCTTCCCTAACATTAGTAAGTAAGTTTATTAAAAATTGTATTATAAAACAATGCTAGATATCAAAAGCTAAACAAACGACATACAGTCAAAGTTCGAACACATACAAATAAAAACACAAATACAACTGAACTGTAAAAAAGCAAATCAAGTGAAATAATCAGTTCATAATATTATTTTACTAATGAGCACAATAAACAGCGACAGCAATTGAAAAAAAAAACACTTTTGATTACCGGAACTATATAAATTGTTGTGCACATAATGTGTGTGTGTGACAGTATTTGGCTGCACTGCTGTGTCACAAACGGTTTGCTGTCGACTTCATCAATGTTGGTGGAGTGCAGCGCCTTCTTGAGGTCTATCGGCCGTCGGTCGCTGCCACTGGAGTCTCAATGTGCCTCTACTATCTGGCATATTTTGAAGATGCCATGGAACGAGTAAGTAGTTAGAAGGAGTTGACACAACGTTAAATGAACTGTTGTCTGTATTGCATATCCATAAACGTAAAAGGACTTGTGGAATAAATTTTGATAAATACCTATACACTTGTCTTTATTCTGTTGTATGTTATAGATCTTGGGCCCGATTTACAAAAAAAAATCTTAACAAAAAAATCCTAAGTTCAGCATTATGTTTTTCCTAAGTTCATCTTAAGTTTATTCTAAGTTATAAAGTTAAGATTTTCACAGATATTTACATGTAATTTACTAAAGCAATCTTCAGACTTACTAACTTCTTCCTGTATATATGCAGGCAATTCTGCAAAGAAATGTTAAGCTATTTTTTGAGAAATTGCATTTTTCTCATTAACTTGATCTTTAAGTTTTGCGTAAGTTTATCCTAAGTTTTTCTTAAGATTTTCCTAAGTCATACTTTATCCTAAGTTTTTCATAAGTTTGTCCTAAGATTTTTTTTGTAAATTGAGCCCCTGGCAATGAATTAAAACTGTTGCATTGCTGCTGTTTCCAGTCTGTGTTATTTCAGCATGTAAGTTATATCTGACATCTTTATTGGACCAAAATTTATCTGATCAATTTTTGAAGGAGCAATGACCATCTTAGTCAACAAATTATTTATTGTATTAGTTGTTCTGCAGCTAAATGGATACTTTTTCAGTTTATAGTGATGTCTGTTATTTTTAATTTTTTTGTATTGAGTAGAGTGATGGAAAATGGTAATAATAATAGGAATGCAGCAAATTTTCAAATAAAAACTTGTCACAGGAACTACTGATTTTGGTGCAAATTATCCAACGGTGCCGGGGATTGAACCATGACAGTAACCATGCACCATGCGTAGCATTCTGTATGGGTATTTTGCATCTGATCTTCCAGATTGGGTGTTTTAAGTGTATGTAGTGCAAGGTTTGATGGTTTGTTGTCTTCAGGTTTGTTTGCTGCCAAACAGCGTTCTTGCAGATTTAGTGAGGTAAGCAATGGCTGATCTTCTGCATACAATACTCACTCTTCCCTTATTTAATCAACCCCGTTTATTGATATCTGCTGTTTGAACACTGCCTTGTTTGTGTTTAAATTTGTGCATCACTGGCTGCCGTCTGCATTTAATAATTATTTTACCAAAGTTAGTTCTTTGCATCATTATTCTACTCGTATCTTTACAGTGTCCTTTGTGTTGTACTTATGTCACACGTTAATACAACAACAAAGCATGCACTACCAAGGCCCATCCATACACGTGGAATAATCTTCCATTTTGTATAAAATCCATGCATTCTATTCCAATTTTTATGCCATTAAGCAGCATCTTATTAATAAATATTGATTTTTTGCTTTGTTTTTAATATTTTTATTTTAACTGACTTTTACACGTTTATCTACGAGTGGAATGAACCATCCTGCCTTTACTCCGTAAGCATTCACCAGATGGCGCCAACCATACTATTTAGCGCCTGTCTGATTACAGCTCACTGCTCATTTATCGACCTCGAAAGGATGAAAGGCTGAGTTGGCCTAGTTGGCTGACCTTGTAGCGGACGGTTTACCCACATAAGTGGTCACCCATCAGCTGCAGTTTGAGCGTAGGACAGGGAAAGTTTGCCGGTCACAGACCGACGTTCTACCACTGCCACGCAGCCAACTTATGTATGGTGGTGCAGTTGGTATAAGCTTCTGCAGTAATAATTGAAAGTTGTGGTTGTTCAGCTGTGTATTGTGGCTGCTGGAATGTTCACATGAGTCCGGTCGAGTCCATGCTGCCATGTTCTTCAGTCTTTCATTTCCTTTCCGCGTCATCGTTGATCTGTTCGATGAACAAGATGGACTCCGCAAACTCTACAACACGGTATCATATAGCTTAGATAAAAATACTATAGAGGAAGCTCCGCCCACTTTCTGTTATAGCCTGCAGCGCAGCCACCTGGCGGCCGTTGTTATGCACTACAGCGGGTACGCTGCAACACCAGGCGAAATAGGCCTACCTAGCAAAGTTTTGGGACTTTTGTGACAAACAACACCTCGTTTTACAAAGTTATTGTCCGTAACTGTGTTCTGAATTCTGATGTCGTTATAGCTAATACAAAATGCAGCAAACGACAGACATTATACTTTATGGATCGCGCTTTGAAAAAATCGATAAAACTGCTTAGGCCGATAGTCTTCAATGTAGCAATCACAGTTCACATAGGCCCTATAGGCCTACACGACAGCTGACTATTTCACCAACACATCG
>Ga0209780_1001925_pt1 | contig 14287 bp, 8 predicted proteins | sample WorMetexBAHAMAS2_FD_187384 | JGI IMG/M metagenome (GOLD analysis project Ga0209780, IMG submission 187384) | Marine gutless worms symbiont microbial communities from Max Planck institute for Marine Microbiology, Germany - Inanidrilus exumae... | ecosystem: Host-associated > Annelida > Digestive... | reverse complement strand
TTACATTATTGTGCGTTCGAAAAATGAACCAGTTCAGTTTAATTATTCGTAATTGTCGTTAAGAGCATCACTATGAGTTTGTATGCTTTGACATTCCGTAAGTTAATTTCGTTTTTTTGTTAGAAAAACACTCTGGCACGGGTCGTCACCCAGTCGGCCCGCCAGACTCCACCCAGACCGCTACTGCAGTCACTGCACTGGTTGCCAGTGCGGGAACGCATTGACTACAAGGTGGCGCTCCTCACCTACAAGGTGCTGACGACGTCGACACCACCGTATCTGGATTCGCCGCTGCACCGACACATCAGCACACGTTCCCTGCGGTCGACCGATGCGCCGAGACTTGTCGTCCCGTGAACACGTACTGAACTCGCTCATTGCGCTTTTTCTGTTTCAGCTCCATCCTTTTGGAATGGCCTCCCTGACAGCATTCGACTCTGTTAAATTGTGCCAACTTTTAAGAAACATTTAAAGACCCATTATTTTAGCCGTGCTTTTATGTCACTCTAACTTAACGTAGCAGAGCGCCTCTGTATCTGTCCACCGACCTCATGGCGCTATAGAAATTGTATTGTATTGGACTGTATTGTAAATATGAAGTACCAGTAAACTTAAAATGTATTACCAAGTAACAGATACATGAGATTGGGTGTCGGTGTCACTAGTTAATTCATCGGCCTGTCGGCTCGGCGCTATTGCTGCAGCTGTCGGCCTGTTGTTTGTATGTATAAATAATTATGTTCTTCATGTATGCCATAGTACTTGCTGCATTTACCCCGGATTCCTCAAGGTTTGTCTGCCCCGGGAAATGTGGGTTGGGTGCTTGATGGGCTTGCTAGTTTGCTCAGGCTACTGGTGTATTATGTGTCTGTCTGTCAGCATCACTGATGGTGCTGCAAGCCCCGAGCAGAGATTGCCGATATAGTCCATGGGCTACTAGGGGTCGACATGCACCCCCGCCACAGCTTGATTTCTTTGGTATGTTGTTACGGTGACATGCAGATAGGTGGATGCATTAACTAGTTAGTTGCACGAGATTGCGGTTGCAGTAGTTTTAAGTGATTTGAAATGTGTGGTTGCAATCAGTCTTTTTGTTGTTTTTGTTTGTTTTCATACTAGGATGGGTCAAGAAACGAAGACATTGCTTGCTGACGTATGCCTGTATTATCAGCTTGCTTTGGCTTCTCTTCTTCTGTTATTACAATTTCAAAACTTTGTCTGTTTCTGAGAAGAACTTGCAGCATGAATTTCACTCCAGCAAAGAATCACGTGGAGGAACTGGGATTGGACCACATGAGAATCGCTTGCATAGTGATAAGAGCCAATCAAGTAGAAAGAACGACAGTTTGAAGTTTATGCAAAATAGACGTCACATTACTGATCGTTTTAAAAAAAGTCGACATGCAGACACTGCACAAACTAGCAGTCTGCCAGCGGTCCATATTCATTCCATGGAAGTGAGCAAGAATGATACTCAGTATTCTGATTTTCGTGAGAGCAGTACCACACGTAATTTGATTCCTGCATGGCTGCGATCAGATCCTTCAATAGGACAATTACTAGGCAGACGGAACAGTTCTCTGTCTTTACTGAAGCACAAATTAATGGAGGATTCCCAATTCATTTCCAAGCCTGCACTGAAATCAGTGAAACCTATTAGTTTGCCTCTGCTTGCGAGTGGACATAACCCGTCGGGTTCTTTTGAGAATGATATTCGTCATGTGGCAGATAGATATAAGAATGTTGTGCTTGCAGTTGTTGATTCCGGTTACATTAACTTTGCAATTAACTTCCAGCGGTTGTCCATAGACACGACTGGACTACAGAACTTCCTGTTTGTGTGCACTGATCGACAAGCTGTTGATTTACTGCAACAACACGGCATTGCTTGCTCATTCTTTCATATATCTGCTTCAGCACAGGTTGCACAGTTGCATAACTTTGCTTTTGTAGTGCCATGTAACTGTTATAAAATTAAAACAGTGTTGTGTCATGTTATAGTTCTACAGTTGTGGTTTTTAATAAATAAAACTAATTGATTAAAAAAATTTTTAATCAGTTATAACTATGTGTTTTAATAACTCATATTTTGCACTTACACCCTGAAATGGCAGACAAAAATAACAGAATACCTCATTGGATGCATATTAATTCAACATTTTCATTCTTCTGTTTGAGAAACATTGTAATTGTAGAAGCTGTAACTGGTAGGTATTTTGGGAATTTTTCATGTTGCTTTTTATTGTGCGACGTTATGCTAGCACGGCGTATGCTGATATCATGCGTCCATCTGTCTGTCTGTCACAAGCTGGCACTGTACCAAAATGGGTAAATGCACGATCATGCAAACAGCACCATATGATAACCCAGGGACTAGTTTTCTGAAGATCTTGGCGAAATATGTCACGTGACCTCCTTAAATTTTGGGAAACAAGTGATTTCATCTTGTCAACGTTACGAGATAGAGACATAGGAAATTGTATGTGGTCGTTCAAATGGCACCATTGCCAATGCCCATAAATGACCTTGAAGGTTACTTTTGCTGTTTGAAACCTTTCTATTTTCTGACTCCCATACCTCGTGAAGAATAGCAAAAATTTAATATCAGCATGTCACACAGTCCCTCTGCGGTAGCTGAGCTTCTTGTTACTTGGATATTGTAAAACCCTTTAATTTGGCTGCCCTAAAAGTTGGCGATTTGGCATGCAAAATTATTTTGTCATCTTTTATTTTGGCGAATTCAAGCCGCACAATTCCAATACATGAATAATGCCAATTCAAGTTGGTACAGTGTCAATATTCACGCCCTTTAATTTCGCAGTTTTGTTAAGCTCGCAAAATTCGCAAAATAAAGGGCACAAGAACATAAAGGGTTTTACAGTATTGTATTGTTGGAATCATATGTTAGTGATTCGTAAGTGAACAGCTTTTAGTTCTAATGAGGAAATGACAGGTGGCTGTTGTTTAGCTACTTTTATTTACGTTTATTGTCGCTCACTGTTTGCAGAATGTTATTATGGAGCATTCACTGAACAACGCAGCCAGTGACTTTGGTACAATCGGTTATATCCGTAAGTCCAATGTGAAGACAGCTGTCATTCTAGATGTGTTGAAACGTGGCTATGCAGTTTTGATGATCGACCCAGACGTGATTTTGTTCAAGAACCCATTTCCGTACTTCAACTGCACGTCATGTGACGTTCATTTTCAAATGGATCGTGAAATGTACAACAGGTATACTTGAAGAAATACGACATTGTGTGGCAGTGTAAAAATAAATATAAAAATATATAATATATAAGCTCAGTGTTGGAATTCAACTTGATGAAAATGTTCACGACAGTTATGTTGATTTGAAGTTTTTCCAGCTTAGAATTTAGATCTAAATAGTACAACTCATTGAAACATAGTTACCATTGACTATTGACATAGTTAATTGTACTTCAGAGTCTTGATGAAAACATTAGACTCTTTGGCATTGTTATTAAACTAACCTGCATCTAAGGACTCGTTATGCATGCTGTACAAATGTGCTCATTATTGTTATTATTATTACTGGTCCGGGCCAGACAAGTGATGATCTCTGGTGTCTGTCGTCGTCGTCTGTAACACTCTACGGTGGAGCATATGCAACGTAACTCACCAGGGGGCAGCACACAATGGCGGCCCAGTAATGTTACTTTCTGTTAGGGTGACACCTTGTTATTACTAATGTCTTCATAATTTTTTTTTTGATTTTTAGTGTGTTTAGTATTTGCATCTCATGGAAATTTTATCCTGTGTGGGTTCCAGTACTGTAAGATTAGGTCGTGTCTCATTTCCATGCCGGGGTCGTAAAAGGCAACCAAACGTGGCTTTAGTTTTATAATGCTTGTTGTGTTGGTGTTAACTGGTGAATGACTGCTTTTATTGTGCTCGGTTTAGTTTCTTTGGTTCCAAGCAGTCATTGGCCATTGTTGTCACGTGGGACATAAAACCTCACTCATTTGTGGAAAATGTTAATTGATTTTTAAGAAATTACGATTCACGAGTAATAAAGTACATGTAGTCAATTCTGACATATAGTTGTTATTGGTTATTGTGTTTCAGCGGTTTTGTATTTGTTCGACCAACTCCAGCCTCCATTCTCTTATACAAGACTGCATGGAACCTTTATGTCAAATACCACAAGGCACATGATCAGGCGTACATTAACTTGGCCGTTGAACAGTTGAATGGTGACAGGAAGAGAGCCCCAAGTGTACAGATTCGCACACTTCCTCGGAGCCTGTTTCCATGCGGAGTCTACTACTTTGAACATCAGCATCGCATGTTTGGGAACAAACCGCCGTGTACAGACTGTGTTATGGTTCATAATAACTACTTGGGAAGTGTCGCTGCAAAGGTACCATTACAACGACTACCATTACTTTTAGTTTTTTTCACACTGGCTAGATTCAGCGGAAAGAATAATATAATGGTCTGGCATCTGTCTGTCTGTCTGTCCCATCAACATACTCACTGACGAAGAGAAACTTTTTTAGGGTAATTGGCACAGTTTTTTCACATGCTGGAAACACTTCCTGTCACTCAAAATGATTGTAAGTAAAAGTGGAAATGAAATATTTCGCGGATTGTTACTGGCCCGCCTAATGAGCCAGCATGTTTTGCTCGCTGAAGTCTGTTGCGTCGTCTGCAACTCTGCTGGCAGGTGGGCGGGGCGGCCACCGGGCACATGGGCAGTCGGGTGGCCGACACTGCACGGTGGGCCAGTACGGTTACGTCCCGTTAGGGCAACGCCATCTTTTACTGGCGTCTGGCATTTTACTTACTTGCATATAAAGTGCAGTTGCAATTTACTTCACTGTTGTTTAATGTTTGCTGACTGCAGCCAGTGAACTGTTATTATACTATGTACTGCATACCAGCAACCGAAGCTCAGCAGCCTCGGCGTTATGACGTCATTGGTTCAAGGGCGTGGGAACACAATGGGCAGGTAGGGCACCTGCCCTACCGTCAGATAAGTAGGGCCAACCATTCACTTTGCCCTACCATTGTTATCTTATGGTACCATAATAGAAATAGGAGATGATATGTTGCTCTTCAAATGCTTTGAAAAGTGTAGCATTTTCAGAATTATAACTGCCCAATATTACTGTTATTGGTAAATTTTGGTTTATTTACAGTATTGGGACACCTACAGTTAGGAGCCTTAACTGCTTATGGTAAGCGTATTAGACCTTAATGTCTGCCAGACTGCCCTACCAGTCAAAAGTCGTCCCAGCCTCCCCCTCCTGCATTGGTCAGTATGATGTACGCGTTTGCCACATCATCATTACTTCTGACGCCGTCTATAGAAATTAGAAAATAGGCTTAAAATTTTGGGGGATGCATTCTTCCGTCCCCTATAGTTGCTGATGGGGCTGCATATGATATTTTTGTTTTTTTTTTGGTCTTCAGATTTACAGAATGAAAGAGAATCTGATGTGGACGGTTGATGAAGATGATTACTACTCCAACCCTTCAGCACGCTTCATCACCTACGAAAATCCGGTCTATCTAGGACCAAACACAACAAGCTTTGAGCTCGAGGCGTTGAAATCGGCGCTCGCAATTGCAGAGGCGAGTGGCCGCGTGCTGATTCTACCGTCTTTCCACTGCTGTACGGGATGCGTGGCCGGCTCTCGTGCTGGATGTAGCAGTCCACAATTCCGCTGTTCTTTGCTTTCAATGCTTCGGATAAGCACGTTCGATCGTGTCTTCGGCAGTCGCTACCGCGAACACAGTTTTCTGAGTAACAGTCTCGTTCCCAATCGTGTTAAACATAGTTTATCTAATCAGCCATTATTTGTCAATTCATCGGTTTTGCCAGAAGTCTGGCATTCAGTAGATAAAAACAGTGTCCAGGTAGTAAATGTGGCTAATTCATCTAGCGGTGGTACTCTCTCGGAAGTGGTTCGATGGATATCACAGCATAATGAAACTGCAGTAATTCGATTTCATTCCGTCTATGGCAATTCTGTTGACTGGGCAAGTGATGCCAAATTGGGTTTGAAATTAAAGCACAAGTTCCACGTTGCGTTTGATTGCTCAGAGTATGAGCAGTGGGACAGAAATATGCTGAACCTGGCATATATGTGGCCGGGAAAAAATTCAACTGAACACCGAAACTACAAATTGTCGCCAAGAGAATTTTCATACGTCTGAATCTGGTTTGGATATGGCGATGTTGTCTTGTATCATGTTCTGCTGTTATGTAAGTAGAGTCAATACAATACTGCTATATTTATGATGATTTATGTATTTATGACGATGATTTATGCGTTTGTTTTTATCTTATGCTGAACTGACATAACACGCAAACATTTTTGAACATTCAGTTCGGATTCTGTCAGTGCCTTGAGTTTTTATTTATTCTTTATCATATTGTGAATGCAGATAATAAGAGAAGTAAGTATTTTTCTAGCATTTATAGATGACTTACATTCCATTGATATTCATTTTCTTACCTTCCCCACTCGACATTCTTGGCGATCGCATTATTTTAGGCTGTACCGTTCATTTGTCCAGTCAGATAATGTTACCACGATATCTCACGAGAATCTTGAACAGTTACGATAAAACTGACAGGAAATATTCTCTGGCCCTACTGATGACCCTATTACATTCTGGAGGTCAAAGGTCAAGGTCACAGTCACATCTCGGTTCAATTGTGTGATTTTGAAGACGTTTACGTCGACACACAGGGTCATTGAAGGTCATCTTCTTGTTTGTATAGTAACTGATATCAACTTTTCAGTTTACATGTTGCATACAACAAGGATGTAGTTGACTGTGTATTAATAACTGGCCTCTGCTGTAAAGGGAGTCGTTTAGTAGTAGAACGAGGCCAGTTAGCAGTCATTATCACTGTCACCATATACAACAAGAAACAACACGATGTCATCGCTAAGTATTGCTATCATCTGAAGTGACCGTCTACAGTCGGTGTGGTCACTACAAGCAAGAAAATAGAATATGTTAAATTTTGATACAAGGCTGAGGCCAAAACCTTAACGCCAAAGCCAGGAGCTCGAGGCCGAGGCCAAACTTTTGACCTCGAGGCCACTCTGGCCTCGAAGCTTTAACATCACTGTTTAGTAGTCAGTAGTTAATGAAGTAATGATAAGGTGGACTGAGTTATTGCACTGGTTCATGTCTAGTCATAACAACAATTCTGCATCAGGACTGATGGGATCATCAGCTAATTCACGGTCATCAGGAAAGTGCTGTTAACAGGTGTATTAGTGAAGGTGTATGGGTGAACTCTGCTTCTAGAGTTTAATATTTATTAACATAATTCACGTAGCTAAATAGAACTTTGTTGTGTCGTGAACTTTCTTACATCTTAAAAAAGACCACCTGTCATGAAAGTGATTTGTGTATGCTTTAATGTAAAAATTTCATGTTAGTTGTGCAATTTTGTGAGCAGGCATCAATAAACAGACTGGATGGTTACTGCAACAAATACACTTTCTGCTCTGCTATATTTTATTAGGTCGACTCGGCCTAATAAAGTGGACCTCAAATGTCCGTCCGTATGTCCATCCATCCGTCCACAAACAGTTTCTTCGATTTCAATGAAATTTGGTATGTAGGTAGAGGTCGATGAGTGATGCATGACAGTATGTAGTGTGACCCGATCCAAGGTCAAGGTCACGAGCCCTTGAAAGTCGGCCATTTTCAAAGGCATCTCCTCCCCCAGTTATAATGGGGGCTGGCAAATGGCCACGGAATCTTAAATTAGGGGGCAATACCTAAAGCTTATCGGGGCCAGATTTTTGATGTTTGTCCTACTTTTTGTGTCACGTGATGTTGAAGTTGGCAGTAAGTAGGAGTCAACCGTCAGTCCCGTGTGATGCTAATTTATTAATGAAAACGATTACCATGTAATATTTCATTAAGTTCAGCACTACAGACTTTACAAAATTTACAAAAAAAGAAAAAAGATGAATACATTATTAAGTGGAAGCAGTTTTATTCAGTTCTGTTAACTGATGCATCATCTGTAACAGCCTGAAGAGAGTCAGGATTATCTTCATCTAATTGAGTAACAGCTGTGCTTTCTGTTGGTTGACATTCCACTCTAGGCACTTCTTGCACTGACAAAAACAACAACATAAACTAACTTCAGAATAAACATATAAATAAGCTCTCAACGAGTTCCAACACTATTGTTTGGATGACAAGATGGGCGTCTGGTTTGAAACAACCTGTGACAACCATCTAGAAATGTTTTTTTCAGAAAAGATGGGAGGAAGGTAACTGTCATCCCAGGTTCACCTGATAGACGGCCATTAAGTGTGGTATGTGCCTGCTAATGGGGCAGTTAGTCAACAAAAAACAAAACAAATACAGCATTTCTGTTAAACAAATATTACTTCTGACCAACTAGTATCAGATAACTTATCACCATACACCCAACGTCACTCATGCTGATCTCAAGTCACATTAAACATTACGTGCTATCACTTGAATACAAGCTTCATGTTAAAACTGCCAGTCTCCTGATAATCCTTTAATTAGCACAAATACCCAACAGCAAGGCACAAAATTACGACAACTGGTATGCTGGACCAAGATTCCTGGACTCGAAATCTCCAAAGCCACTGAAATAGGACAGTTTAATGCTGCAATAGAAATGTGTGTACGTTATTACTAAAACTACTTTCTATTTAAATGTTCTTCTTTACTGGAGTTACTCCAATCTGGAATAGAACCTATGGAAATAATTATAGCATCTTTTACTGGTCCTGTCACCCAGTATCAAAGCACTGTAGGAACCTCAAAACACTGACTCCAACAAGGGTAAATCATCCCAGACACCACATTATTAACGCTAGCTCTCCAACACCAGCACATTGAGTGCTTATCGTTAAGAAACTGAAGAATAAACTGGATTCTGTAACGAAACAAAAATGTGGTCCCATTTACCCGACAGTTGAGTTGATGATGAGAGGAACTCATCCAGCTGAGAATGATCATCATCTATGGTGACGTCCGACAGATCTTTGCTGACCACTGATGTAGCAACACCAACAGGATTATCTGTAGACCCAAATAATGTTGAGTTTAGTTTTTTTTGTTGATTAATCTCCATAAAATGAGTACATTGTCTGACTGATGTTCATTGCTGAGGGTTTGCTACGGCTTGCAAATCAGAAACCAATCTGGTCCGATATGGTACCAAGCAACGTGGTCACGTGGTGGAGAGTGGTCTGGGAGTTGGCATCTGTGGTCAACCACTCATTAGTGACCAACCCTACTATCCGACAACCGGGCTTCGATCTCCCCCGTCGGTCATGGTCCACGTTAAACCGTTTCCGCACTGGACAAGGACGGTGTGCTGCAAACCTCCACATATGGCATCTTGCCCCATCGGACAAGTGCCCATGTGGTGAGATACAGACGACGTGCCACATTGTGGAGGCCTGTCCACTTAACAAAACTAGCTGATGATGGCTTACTGCAGCTCCACTCTGCTGACGATGCTGCAATCAAATGGCTGGAAGATACAGTGATGAAAGCGCTCGCAAAATGAATCGCTGACAGTTTGTCAGAATGCTTGTGACATTTACGTTAGCATTGTTGCATGACTGTCCGTGCTGATGGCACCTTGTTCACTCAGATAATGAAGAAGACACCGAGTTCTCATCAGCAGTGTTATCTTTGCTGTCTCCAAATAATAATATTTTATGATAATAACAGTATAGTAATGATAATGAAATAGTGCAGAGTTTATCTTTTCACAGTGCAATGGTAAGAAATTTTACCGATTCTTGCAACAAAACAAAACCAAATACTAACAGTGAACAGTTTTGCACTGCCAGCTTTACTTACTTACGTACTTAGCTATTTTTCTGATACAGAAGCACATGCCTGGGACGCGTCCTAGAGCTCTGTAGTTTGCCATCTGTTCCACGAAGGCTGCTTCAAAAACTTTCTGCCGTTCTTTCAGCTGAACACGTGTGCGCTCTTCAAACCGCTGCATCCTGCCGGCATGTTGCTTTGCCATGTTTGCTGGAGACAAACAGTCACACAGACAACTGTTTCACGACTATTTTCGATGTTCATGTGACTCAGCCTTAAGCACTCAAAGGAAAGCTTTTGGAATTCAATGCAAAGGATTTTACACCTTTCCTGTCACTCAGTTGCAGTGCAATAACACTGAAGGAACATGATATAATCACAGTTGGTTAATACTAGGGCTGTTGAATTAACACGATAATTAACGCATTGAGGAATTAATCACGATTAAAAAAATTGACGCCACTAAAATTTTTAACGCAAACATGAACAAACATTTACTTTCCTGTTGTGGCACTACTCAACATTTCGTTTCATTTTACTATTTTACGATGCTGAGACGTCATTCACATTCATGGCTACATGCTGACACAATATAAACAGTACAAAATCACTTCAGTACAGTTGATTTTCACGGATATTATTACTACAGCTAGCAATTTTCTAACTCTAATCTGTTAAATTAGTTTACAGTGTTCAAAATGTCAGGATAGGAAATTCTCATGTTAAAAATAGTTAACTATTTATAATCTTTGACGGGAAGTGATGTGTCTGGTATTCAACGTAACACACGCTACTTCCCATCAAGGATTGTAAACAGTTAACTATTTTTAATACTAGTTTTTCATCATCTCCTGTGCATGAATTACGGTAGAATTCGTATCCTGGGTGGGGTGTATCCGGCAGACAGGAGAGTAGAGCTGAAATACAGCAGTAACCATGAAATATGGTGGGTCTTGCAACCCTAGACTGGATGCTTAACAAACATTGTCATAGCAATGAAGCAATAATGCCTAAAAGGTGGCATTCATATTGACCTTTGACCTGCTCCAGTTCAAGGTGCTTGCGTTCCCGATATTTCCGCAGCTGGTACTCGTGCTCAAACTTGTTGTTGTTCTGCTGCATATCGTCGCACACGTCCTCCAGGAGTACCAGCTCCTCCTCCAGCTCGCCGCAGCTGGTACCCAGGATGTCAATTCTCTCCCTCGCCATGTCAATTTGAGACTGAATCTCGTCAAATTTGGTCATTTCTGTTAGAAACTGGTTGATTTGAGTCACCTGTTGTCCAAGCTTAGTCGCTATGTCTGCAATTATGGCGTCCACTTCCTGACACAGACATATCAACTATAACACGCAACTGTAGAACACAGACTTCACCCCCAGTGTGCGATTTGCTGCCACTGCATATGACAACAAAGCTGAACAGTGTGGCGCCCCCTGGTGAATATGTTAGATATATGAGTACTTGTTGTAGCAAGGTGCCAATGTTGATATTGCCAATGCCACATGGCCATTACGTGAAAAATCCACAAAACCAACAGTACACAGTGCATTGCACTGTTGTTATCAGAGGAAGAATGAGCCACCGCCAAGGTTAATTTTTTAGTAATATGTACAGAAAATTTCCTGAAGTTTAGACACGTAGTTTCTGAGGTACGCAAAAATCATAGAAATACAGACATACATATGTGCACACAGACAGACAGAATACAATACTTTGCATCCTTCCCCAGGGAAAAGTAACAAGCCAATCTATACGAAATACTGAACAGTCTGGCCCCCACAACAATGGTTATGGTTTCAATATACAGATATACAGAACTTTTTTTGTATGTATAGCCTATCTCAATTTGTTGTAGTGGCCTTGTTATGATAGGCCCAAAATGAATAGACACAGAAACTTTGGTCCAGAAAAGAACAATATCTGCATGGTTTTATTATACCATTACTAGTTTGTGTGTCAAGGTTCCAATTTTTTAAAACACGAGTTTTAAAGTACTTGCAATGGTGACTCCAAGAAGCCACGCCCCACAAATTCACGACAAATATAAAAGGATTGTATTAGTTACGTGCAAATGCATGTCGTGTGTGCATTATTTGTCCTCTTTCACTAATAATTATCTGCACAGCTGTGCAATCACTATGGAATTGTTGCAGAAAATTAAGTGGAAATACATGCCACCAGGTGGCTTCTTTGGCATTCAGATTTTACCAAATTCAATTTCAGCCGGGACTCCATCCCAGACACCGCTGTGGAGCCTAGGACGCTCCCCAGACCTAGTCAGCTGGAGAGGGGATACCCCTTCTCATTCCAGACCACCTTGACGCCGAAGTGTCGAGGATCTGTGCCTCTGGCACAGAGAAATGGACACTGGAGGTAGACTCTAAACCCAATTTCTGGATCCGTCCTTGACTATAACACAAATAACACAGCAATTTTGCAAATTGTTCTATATACAAACAATGCTATTAATGTTTAATTTACTGCATTTACACAGTAAGTAACAGAACTGAATATGCTACGCCTGTAATGTGATGTGACAGTTTCAACTATCCATACCTGTGCTCTACTGGCATTCGCTTCCGACGCTCTGTGTATGTCACTCCAGTTGCTTTGATACCTGAAACAGTAGTCCCAAATTCATAAAAAATGAACCAAATGTAACGTATATTAACTTAATATGAGATACGTCACTAAAACACTTAACACCTTAACAGTAGAAAGCTCATACATACAAAAAGGTCCATATGCTTGCTCTCTTGGTAACTTTCATCACTTCTGAGCTTACATCCTTAAGATGGAATGAAAATGTAGATATTACCAATATCTGCTATTAATGTTATTATTAATTTTTAAAAAGGACTCACAAGCTAAGCAGTGCAAAGCCGGCTTCAGTTTCGACAACTGGCTTGTCTTGTAGCTTGGTTGATAAGAACGGCAGGCCCACACTGACAGTGTCAAAACATTCATGATACAATCAAATATAATTTTTCAACAATGAAAAATAATGCTTATGCATTTTTCATAAAGCATTAATTTGTATCATTAACTCAGACAGTGTATGGTACTCTGGCAGAGTACCATACACTGTCTCTGCAGTGTTTGGGTGGACCCAACAAAGACTGAGCTAGATGGCTTTCATCAGAGTGCATACTTCTGCCATAGTGTTATTATAGGCAGGAAGCAGGTACATTAACCTTAACCTTAGCAATGACCTTCCAAAATTAAAGCAGCTCCTTAATGGTCCAAATCTACCTACTCTGAGTTATCTTACCAACAGACAAGCATGGTTCCCTGCTACTGTGCCCTAAGATTATATATAATATCTTGATCATACCAGAAGCTATTTAATCTAGTCATAAATATATTCATGCTGTTAGCAGATACAACCCAGTTAGGCAAGCTATTCCATGTTGATTGAATGAGCTAAGGTTTAACATCACCTATGGCTATATGCAAAATGGAATATTTTATAGCCGAAGGTTCAACAAAGACAGTCAAGAAAGAGGTACCAGTACTTGTTTCATAATCAGAGCAAATTTAAAGTCATCAACCAGTGTAATAAGGAGGCAACATCAGCAAGAAAGGTAACTGGTTAGTCAGAAGAAATTTCAAGAATTTGGATATCGAAAATTTTCAGCTCATCTACAAATCATATAACTGTTTACACCTGGAGTACTTTATTCAAGCTAGGTCGCCACATATAGTCAAGGACATAGAAGTGTTGTAGAATGTTCAGAAAGCTGCAAAAACTCTTGTTCCACAGCTAAGGAGATGCAGTTCCCCGATCGGCTGAAGAAGCTGGGCATTACCGCTCTCAAAGACAGACGGGTTAAGGACGATATGATCGAGGCTTACAAGGTGATGTCAGCAAATTTATTATCGACAGTTTTTCAGATTTCCAGACAATCGTTATGGCTTAAGAAGACATGAGATAAACAGCAAGACGGAACCTGAGAAAGTTATTCTTCAGCCAGCGAGTGGTCAATGGTTGAAATCGTGTACCGACAAATGTTGTAAATGTGGACAGTAAATGGTTTTTTGCGAAAGTGAACTACGTTACGTTCGCTATATACTATCGCAGATAAGTCTGTCTGTCGTCTGTCTGTCTGTCACCGAAAGGTTAGAGTCAGAGTTGTTGTCCTTGGATCGTGATCTCGAGGCGTCTTGAGGCCGTTCTTGAGCGGTTGTAGTCTAGCCTACACGTAAGCCGTCGCTGCCGCATTAGTTGCGAGCCTCTTTGCCCGCCTCTTCAATAGGCCTAATCAAGAACTACAATCCAGTACTTCAATGCAATGCAATGACGATTATGGGCACAGGCGCTAGCCTCTATGCCCACATCCTGTTAACAATAATCTGCACAAAAACTTTTCAATTTATGTTATAACACTTCTACTTCCGGTTCCTGAAATTTCAGCCTGATAGTTATACATCATTTCTTGATTAGACCAGTATGCATCC
>Ga0209780_1001924_pt1 | contig 14288 bp, 13 predicted proteins | sample WorMetexBAHAMAS2_FD_187384 | JGI IMG/M metagenome (GOLD analysis project Ga0209780, IMG submission 187384) | Marine gutless worms symbiont microbial communities from Max Planck institute for Marine Microbiology, Germany - Inanidrilus exumae... | ecosystem: Host-associated > Annelida > Digestive... | reverse complement strand
GGTGTATACACGCCGTACACTATACCATTGAGATTTGGCGACATTTCTTATATGAAACGCCGGTATCGCGGTAGTATCGAGTATCGCGATACCTACGGCGGAGTTGGTATCGTCGTTCCAATTTCAGGTATCGCACAACACTAGTGTGGATACGACGTCACCGTGCCAGCGAGAATCCGTCAGCTATCTACCTCTCAGTGTTAGCCATCGTTGACGTCGTCTATCTGACATCTTGGAGTGTTGCAGAAATATTCGCGATGTATAGATTTTTCTATGTATCTCTCTTGTTTCTGTACATAAATGGTTTAACGATGTGGCTGGAACCTCTGCTTGTACTCAGCTTCTCGGTCGTACGTCTAATCGCCATTCGTCGACCGTTACAGGTATGTTGCATCATTAGTCGTTCTGTGAAAAGTTTCATCAGGTTGACACAAAAACTATATAAAATTACTCTAATACAACCAAACCAACATACTGTTTAGTGTTTAACGACGTTTCGGCTTCATGTCGGAAGCCTTCATCAGGACTGACTTCCGATACCGGTCGTCAGTATGTAAAAGCTTGTCCCATACGTGGCTCAGTTGGTAGCTCCTCTCGTCTCGATTCATGCTGTCGGTCTTCCTGATCCATAAAACTATGGCCTCCCTTATGAGCCGGCCAGCTTTGTCGGACAACATGAATCGAGACGAGGTCTAATATCTCGCAAACGGTGCAACAAAGAGCACACGAGCCAGCTTTTATACACTCAAGACAGGCCAATGACGGATATAAACTAGACGAAGCCGGCACTGCCTCGTGACCTTGACCTTTGACCCCCAAAATAAATGAGTTTGCAGTACTCATGGTGACGGTTCCCCAGTCTACACAAACTGGTCGGCAAGACGTAGGGCCGACGTCTGCCGATTGGTAGGCCCGACGTCCCTTAACGACGTCGCGAGGACGTCAGTTTGCTCATCGGCCCGATGTCGGCGGGACGTCGGCATACGACGTCACTTGCCGACGTCCTCCCTACGTTGTCCGCACTCGCCTATGCTACTATATATAGGCTTGCTCATGGGCGGCTCCAGCGGGGGGAGGGGGCCTAGCCCTTCCCCCAGTCAGCAGCTGAATCAATCACCAGTAAATGCCCCCTTGCCCTGGCAACTGCCCACCTCTTACCCCCTTACCAATTCCTAGATCCGCCCATGGGCTTGCTACCATGGCTACTGAATCTATGCAGACCTACGATTCCACTGTCTATATCAGAGTACTTTTTTATCAGTAATGTGCTGTGGTGCTTACTGCCCAAATACATCCACATATACATATATGATATTTAAATTCCTATACGCACTTACGGGGCTGTTACTGTTTTAATTTAAGCACTGGCGATGCGTTCTTTTTGCATCCGTTTAAACCTATCCTGACAGCACAACCAGGGCCTAATATAGCCAGAAATTCATTCTGCACACAATGACTAGGCCTATGGAGAAGAGAGGTTAATCAGCAGGGTTCCGGGGCAGAGACCTGTAAAGAGGATCCGGGAGACTAAGTCTCCCAGAAGCTGATACATTATTTAATTGCTGAATGAACATGCAATTTTTAACGCTGCTTTAACCTTTAATGAAAACTGTGAAATTTGTATATGCTGTATTGAAGTGCGCAATGCATTTTATTAATAAGTTAATTAAACTTTAAACCTAATGATCCAACAATCTCTGTGATTCTGTGGCTATTCCTGTGTCAGTTTTGCAATGCTGCAGGCATTTCAGTTAAAGGTGAGCCATATGCTATAGCATTGTGACATTAATTGTATTGGTCTTGAGCGCATATTTAACTAAAAATCCTACTGCACACATGGCATCTTTTCTGAAATTCGTAGTTCACATTTTGAAATTCCTACTACACATTCTGTGCTACAAAACACATTTTAGGCACTAAACAGAACAACAGCAATACACTCTATGTACATACACACGCAGATAAAATGAAACATTGATTAAGAAAGCATATGTATCTGCTCAATACAATGAACAGTTAACTTATCACATTCACTAAAATAAACAGCAAAAGAGACAACTTTAAGAAATTACTATAATGATTATACAGTTGTCAACATAATACTGCTGAAACTTAATAGTATAACAGTAAAACCAGGAAATTTCAACTGACATGCAAACACAATGAACCACACCTAAAGTTATACTTGAAACACAGAAAGAGAGACTAGTATTTTCACTACAAAGTACCCAGAGTGTGGATCAAATTGGTGACATATATATGCAGGGCATAAAACAACATCCTGACAATGCGTGACTGCAGACAACGATGACGACTAGTATGTCCATTGCACAAACTCGCAACAACCAAGAAAAATACACAAACTGAAAAAAGCACAAAAGCCAACTGTAACTCACGAGGAATCAACAGCAAATAGATACAAAAACATGCACAGACACACACCACATAAATCTGAAATCGCTCAGTGATTGTACCTGCGACGTTCATGTAAAATAAACTAAATCAGACAAATGAGATAAAACAAATCATTTAAAATAGGGCTGTGTGGAAAACTCCATAAGTTTTTCTAGAACTCAGCTTGAACCGAGCCGCTAAAGAAAAGAAAACCGTTAAAATCGGTTTCGTAAATCAGTTTTATTTACAGTGCGGCTTATAATTGTTTATTAATTGATTGAGTAAAGGTTTTACGCCCCACTCAACACAAAATAGGTCATTTCGGAGAGGTTCTTCCCCGCCAATCTCTTGCCTGGTTACTGAAAAAAACTAAACCGAACACAACAAAATCAAGCAATACAACAATAAAAAGACCTAAGCTAACCAAAAAATGGGAAACAAGCACACACAAAAAAGAAATCTAGACCTAAACCAATATTTAAGGACCGTTCATGAGTCAGCGTATCATTGTGCAGCAAAAACCGTGGCTCATTTTCATGAGCAAAACCGCAGTTTTCACCAAACCAAGCCGATACCCCTAATTTGCCTTCCGCACGCTTCTAACTGGAAAGCCCTAATTAGTAACTAATTGAAATTTAGTTAAACTGTGGTTAAAAAGCTATTTTAATTTAGTAAAAATTACAACCATACAGGAGTGACGGTCGATTTCTGCTTAACTGTGGATAATGCCAACTTCAAAGTCACATGACACAAAAACTAGGGCAAAAATCAAAAATCGGGCCCCGATAAGCTTTAGCCCTTGTGCCCTAGTTTAAGAATCAGGGGTTATTTGCCACCCCCCATTAAAACTGGGGGAGGAGATAGCCTTTGAAAATGGCCAAATTTCCAACTTTGAAGGCCTCGTGACCTTGACCTTGGATCCGGTCATATGGCATACTGTTGTGCATCACTCGTCGACCTCTACCCACACACCAAATTTCATCGAAATCGGAGAAACTTTTTGTGGACGGACGTACGGACGTACGGAAGGACGGACATTTTTTCTCCCATATATATTATTAGGTCGACTTCTCGGTTAGAGAAGTCGACCTAAAAATTGTGGTCTAATCAAAGAAAATTACTTTTATTATTAGCTTTTCTGTGTACTTTTGCACGTCACTTTTCAAGCACTTTTCAGTGACAAACATTTGCATTTTAGAAGACCCAGAGAACTGTTTACAGCATATAAGTATGATATTAACAAAACTGCCAAATTGGCACAGAGTATCTGACCAATAAACAAGCAAAGTTGACAGACATATTACAGGAATTTACAATACAATGGCAGAAAGTTTACAGACATGTTCCAAATCTTTCCAAAACCAATACAATGAATTAAAAGAACATTTCAGGACTTTCAAGGACCGCAGTCATTCTAGTTGTTTAGTTTGCAAGGATTTTAAGGACTAGGGGGAACCGGGACCCTGGTAGACACAACAGCAGCAGCAGTAGCACGCTTCTGCTGCGTACGTCTAGAACGACCGCCATCTCTGTCGCGAGCGTGTTTCAACCACTCTTTGATAACGCCAGCAATTTCTGCATCAGTAGCCCGGCATGTTATGGGATTGCGGCGTACAGCATCTGCACCAGAGCATTCATAACACAGATACAGCATCCAGATTATGTTATGCTGATTTAAGAAGCAATATCATTTAGTGAAGGAGTAACAACTCTGCTATTGTACAGCAACGTGGCTAAAGAAGCTGATTTTACTATTGTAATGTAGTTACATGTAGAGCAACAGTTTCATCTTATAATTTCAACATATGTATTACACTTCAAAAGGGGCCCAACACTTCACAGCAAGCTTATGTGCCATAATTACCTCTGGCACATGCACAAGGGAAACTACATATATTGTACCAGTGGTGTAACAACAACAACCAGCATTGCTTATGATTGCTAGTTCAATAACTTGAACAACATTAATATGGTTCTGTGCAATGCAATAAATTGCCTGACTTCTGAAAAACATTGAGAACTAGAAATACGTTCTGTGGAACGTGGAAAATTTCGGCGATTCGCGTATAATTAAGGTAGATATAGGGTTTTTAATTTTGCATGGATTTTCAGGATCTCTTTGCCTAAACTGGGGGTTTTGGGGTGCAAAATGGGGGAAGGGGTGGTGCGATGTTGACCTCCAGGGAACTCGTTCTTACTTTTGACGGTTGTTACGTCTGTGCCAATTTTGGCGAAAATCAATCAAGAAATGCGACCGTGAGAGTGCGGACAAACGGACGTCGGACACACAGATACACGGACACAAAACGATTTTTTAATCTGTCCCATAGCTATATGCTATAGCTATGGGGCAGATAAAAATTGACACAGACACAGATCACTAACACTGACCACAGACAGTAGCCCTGATGTTCAGAGCTGCAAACGACTCCTTGCCACCCATGCCTTTCCAGTTTAGTTGTTTCGCGACACTGGATGACACCAGCCGTTTCATGACCGCTCGCACGGTCTCTGCCACGTTGCTGCCTCCAGCAAGTCCAAGGTACCGAATCTGCATAAGACCAATGGAGAATGCAGTTAATGCACTGCCTATCATATAGTCTGAATACACATATACATGGTAAAATTGCAGAAAAAAGCGCCTTCAGTCCATGAACTTGAAAAGCTACTCTGATTTTGTGAAAAGGAACTTGATTTGCTAGATATGGTTATCAATACTAGAAAGGCTTGTTGTTTACGTGTCGGTTCTAGAAGCGATGCTGTATGCGCCTCTCCGTGCACTGCGGCTGGCATCGCATTACCATGGGTGGACGAGCTTAGATATCTTGGTATATTCATAATTCACTCCAGAATTTTTAAATGCTCAACAGATCATGCTAGATAGTCGTTCTACCACAGTGCTAACTACATATTTGGAAAGGTTGGGCGGAAAGGGTCTGAAGAGGTAGTATTACAGTTAATAAGTAATAATGGTCGAAACGATTAGAACAATTTGATATCAAGTACGACTCATTTGTAAGCAATGTATATACACCATAGCCCCTCATTTTGTACTGCACATTAAACTTACATGGTTAGTCGGTTGTAAGTCATAGCTCATCTATTTACTTCTATTCTAATTATTTGTTGCATGCTACCATTGTTTTTTCGGTGAATAAAGATCATCATAAAAAGCAGAGGCCGTGGTTGGATTCAAACTGATGATGAGCAATTACTTAGTCCTGGTGAAGTATTATGATCTACTTTTTTATGCGCCACCCTGTACACAGCAACGAAAAGAGCCAAGTGACAATTACACATACCAAATCAGAATTTACTTTGCCGTCGCTGACTTCACGATCCACAAACTTCAACTCTTCCAGACTTGTAGCTGGTAGTCGTCCATCGAGGTGAGTCGGCACTCGACTGTCACTGGTATCTTTGGACTTGAGGATCTGCTGTTGCAGTAAGATCATAGTCCTACCCTGCTGCTTGAGCTCCTCCAGCAGCGTCAGCAACTTTCGGTCAAATGCTGTACAAACAGAGAACCCAGACAACCATAATACAACAAATCAGAGAAAGTGCTATCAAAATAACTGAAAGGCACTTCTACAGAAAACGGCATGTGATGTTTCGCCATTGAGCATTCTCTGTGGCAAGCCCGATGGTTTCGAACTTCCTACCGGATTCTCTCCGAGATCCAGAATGTTCCTGGGACAGTTTTCCCCGTGATTTGAAAACTTCTTTACTCGCTTTACTAGCATACACAGCACATTAGAGGCTTTATGAATAGGCCTAAAAAATTGTTTTGCTTCAGGCTGCTGAAGGAACCAAATTTTTGGAGCCGTCCCTGACAATTTTTTATGGACTTCTAGATAAAAATTTATTTACTTACTTACAGTTTCTCACTTTACCTCATTTTAGATATACCTATACACGGGTAATCACGTTTTAAGTTCATAAAAATTATTTACAAAAAAACTCTTCCTCCCCTACCCTATTTTTTGGGCCACTATAACTGGAAGCACACCTATTTTTTATGCCCCATGCAATATATAAATTCAGATTTCACTTCACTCTCACACAAATGTGCAAATTGTGCATGTAAGCCAATACGTAACATAGCACACTACTGTCAATTTTTCAACGATGTCGATTACACTGAAGCATCACACAGTCATTTAGCGACAGCTGAGCTTCTTTATAGTTTATCTTATAACTGGAATACCACGCACCAGATATCGACTGGCTGGATCCTCGCCTGCTTGCAGCTGTGTCATCTGACTGCACATCCAGCACAGGTTCCAATGCAGGTGAAGACACCTCTGATGTAGCGACCAGCTGATCATTCAACAAAGCGGATGGCACTGAATCAGAAGCCGGTGACGATGGCTCCACATCTTGCTGAGGAGACGGCCTTGGTGGTGTTACAGCCGGGGCAGGTGGTAGCTGCTTTTGTCGCTTGCGACCAGAACAGTGACTGGGACTTGCTGATGGTGATGCAAGGCGCTTCGTTGGAGTGGCTGCTGCGAACTCTCGAAAATCAATCCTGCACAGTAACAGTTATACCAGTAACAGTTATACAATCAATAACAGGTGGTCACAGCAATTTGACAGAAGGCCGCATTGCCGCCCTATACATTACAATGAGCTGCGACACGCATCCAATTTTGCCCCTTCCTGTGTGGCGATTTGCACCCCCATTTAACACGGTTCCTACGGCCCCCACGAATCCCCATCCCAAACTGCACCTCAACCAGTTTGACCATTTTAGCACATCTCACACTTGTGACCAACAGACCACGCTACACTGTCTCTGCCTATACACGATGCTAGCGATGCAGCCTAATAATATAAACGATGGTCGTGTTTTGGGGCTCCGTGGAGCAGAGTAACTGTCACCGATCAACAGCAAACTGTCTCTTCATTCAACAACATCGTTTTTGGCCCAACAAAAGTACATTGTCTAGTCATACCGTTTGCCGCGTGTTCTTGAGAGACGAATTTGGTCATCATCATCACTGTGAGCACCCTCTTCAGATGAGAGCTGAGACTGATCCTGAGCCAGCTGAATTTTACTGTCGGCAGCAGCATATGTATCTGAAACATTCAGCAATACTCAAAAATATATTTTCCGTACTGTAGTGAGACACAGAACTGCTGTAGTAAATGAACAGTACTGCTATCTAAAACTTCCTTTAAAACGTTTAACTCCTTTTCTAGTGCTTTTTAGTATTGCAATTTGTTAATCTTTTTCTGTAAAAGTGGTCTAAGTAATTTGACAAAAGGCTGCATCACCACCCTGTGCTTCACAGTGGCCCAGATATTTTAAGGGACATAAAATTTAACAAGAGCTCAGCTATCGCCGATGGACCGCGCGACGCTCTGTGTCAGTTGAAATCGTACTAACATGCTATAAATATTCCGTATTGCATCCTATGGTAATCCAACATTTTCTTCTATTCGGCCTGCCATAAGTCGACCGTCGACGGCGGTGCGATCAACAGGTTGCCGCGAGACCGACAACGGCGAGTGTGATGAACAGTTGCCGACGACCGTGAGCAGTTTATGACACCCACCGTCGACTGCGCCTCACACGATCGGCGTGCAGTTGCGAAATTTCTAAGTCCAGCATTTTGGACAATGTCTCGGAGGGAAGTACCCTTATTTTTGGAGATACCCAAATTACTTCTAACACAGTGTAGGATAAGCCGAAGGAAGGCTGTATGCCAAAAATGAGCTTGATCCGTTCAGTCGTTTTGATACAATACCGGCGTGTGACAGACAGACGGACGGACGGACGGACGGACGGACAGACAGACACATGATGACAGCAAGTACCGCGCTAGCATAGCGTCGCGCGGTAAAAATTAATCATCTGACCTTGACCATATCAATTTTGGGGTAATTTGTCATCAAGAGGCTTAAACACTTCATATGGCATGCATGAATTCAAACTTTGCAGGCTCTAGACCCAACTGCAATTTTGCAAAGATCTTTGGCAACAGAAAACTAGAATCCTAGAGCTATCGTGTGATGTTGTTTGTGTAATCCTGTGTTCAGCCATTTTCACAGAACATAGACTTGTAACGGACAGACGCAGGGCGATAGCATATACTGCACTAGCATAGTATTGCACGCTAAAAACAAACTAAATCATCAACCACACGGCCACACAATCTTATAATCGTGTTCACATTCACATATAAATAACACTGCTACAAAAGCTTACCGAATCGTTTCAGAATTCTTATATTGTATGCTTTCCACAACGTGCTGACTGGGACATCTTCTTTCACCATCTTGACGATCTCAGTCATCCCGACTCGGCCGGATGGCCAGTATGCCTGCCTCCGACCATCAGATGAAAATGTCCACCCAGTCGGGACGATCTCAACCATATTTGATTTTTCAAACACGGCAATACAGTACTTTCCAGCCATATGGTACTGGACAGAACAAGAATTATGTTACGCATCATCACACAAAACAATGCACAAGAAATAATGGTCACCAATTGTGATCATTGTAGAACATGCTATTACAAAACTGTAAACAAACATTCAAGCTTCAGGCCCAAATGTAAAACAAATCTATTAGTATCTAGGCATGTCTCCCACATAAAAATTCAACATTAAATAAATGAAAAACACGTCAGCAAATTATTGTGAGTTAAGTGTTTCAAGTGAGACAGCCTCACTAGTCGCTAAGCCTGGTGATATGATGTTTACTGTTTACTGTGGGACACTGCTGCAAGCAGCAAATAACACATACACAGACACGAGAGTTATATATCATACTTGCACTAGTACAACTCAGTGTCAATAAGGACAGGAAATTTGAGGTGTTTTATCTTCACCAATTCAAAATATATAATTAGGGGACCAAAATTTAAAGAATGGGTCACGTGACCTGACCACGCCCACTTCAGGGATGGTTTGTCATGAGTGGGCTAGGACCTGAGTCATCAAATTTTGTACACAGGGAGGCTATATAAAGTCCTGGCCTAAGGATGACAAACCACCCCTTAATGGGGCATGGTCAGGGTCACGTGTCACATTTTTTAAAATTTGGTCCCCCAATCGGTAAAGCTAGGCACAGCAAATTTTGTATGCTTACTGATAGAAACGAGTAGGCCTAGTAATGCGTACATGATAAATAATCCCCTAAAGGGATGTATTCATGCTCACGTGACTGGTTTAAATTTTGGGAAATAAGTGATAATATCTCGGAAATGGTGCAAGATATAGACATAGTTTCAATGGAAGACTAATGCAAAATCGTACGTGAGCTATCGAATGGCACCATAGAGTGTCCTTGAAGGTCAGTTTGGCTGTTTGAAACCTTTCTGTATCCCATACCTCGGCAAATATGACATATGTTGTGTACGTTTTGTTTACAAGTGAACTGAAAAGCGCATGCACATGGCTTGTAATTTCAACTGTCTTTTCGAAAATGGAGGACACTTCAAGGTGACAGGCAGTCACGTACACTGTAAATGTGTTAGTATCTCAGAAACTGTACCAGGTAACAGTCGTTGTTACTATAGCACACTAATAGGAATTGACATGTCATATGGCCTATTGGTTAGTGTCAATTCCGATGACCTTGAGTGACTTTCAAGGTCAGTAACCTATGGGAAGCTGTTACAAATTGGACTTTTTTGTACAGTTGCACTGCAGTTGATAAGATTTCAACTAACATAGCGCATCACGCAGTCCGTCTGCAATAGCCGAGCTTCTTGTAACATATCTGCTTATCTAAATACACTAGTTAAGTTCAGCTTAAAACCAGATTGCTCAGACTAAAGCCGATGTTTACCTCTAGACCGTAGTTACGCTGTAAACTTCTTAACTTAACAACTTCAGTCTAAGTAATAGGTAAGTTTAACAGACTAATGCCAAATGTGTCTTCACTTTACTTTTTGCATATTAATTAGGTCTTAAATCCAAGTCACTCCATCTTTTGTCTAACAAGTGATCTAAGATTAGCTCCTAGCAAAAGGTAGTCACCCACTATTTATGCAGTGGCAATACAACAAATGAGTTTCCCCTGAGTGGCATGCACATGCACTTGTATCTAATGTCATGCAATAAACATGTGTAGTTCATGGAAGTTAGGTCCTTCACGCAGACTATTTTTAATTTCTGTGACTCAAGTGGATAATAGTAAAAAGAATCAACACTAGCAAACAATCGAACTGTCACAAAAATCCTGTCATCTGATTCTTGCATTATATGTTGAATGCGACCAATTCTTCCATCTCTTAGCCACACACAGTTGTCACTGGCCTTGGTGCTCAAAGTGTTATCTTTTGTGACAACAGATGAGTAAAACTGTGCATTCTCGTGATTACAGACAGTAAAATCAGTATGCAAAACACCTTTCAAGAGAGGAACAGAGGGTGACTGCTTTACACTCAACACACAAGACTGCTGCTCATGTACACGATTTACAACTTGTTGCAAAGGCATAAATGGGCTATGGACCATTTTCTTAATGCTGCGTAAGTTGTTTTCAAATGGAAAACAACTGATATTATCCAACGGCCCATAACGTCTAACATCATCTGGCAAATGTATAAGATTATGTACATTATACACAACAAAATCCTGACCATATGCAGAGAGACAGTGCTCAACAAACCGCATCAGCAGCTTACGTGCAAAGTCACAGTACACTTGAGAGTAATGTGGACTCACAAGACAGGAAATAGCTACATGCAACAGCAAGAAATTACTGTACAATTCCTTTGGAAGAACATCCTTCAACACAACAGGGCCTGTGAATAAAAGAAATTGGCGAAATTCTGTCGCTTTCCACCGATCCAGTTCACTCACACTTCTGGGTTTTCTAGAGAACTCACAAGGAGTATGTGATTGCACAGAAGATAGATTCTCATTAAGCCGAGAAACAGTCAAACTGGAGAGTCGAAGGGGTAAAGGACCACGTAACCACAACAAAAGAAGACGACGAACGACACCTAAACAGACCAAGTGCATATAATCCAGAACAAAACCAGACACCATTCCAATCGACAATTCCACTAACGGTGAAGGTGCCGATTTTAAATGATGTTCCTCGTCTGTCATATGTGCAAAATCCTCATCAGTTCTGAGGCTACTGTTAGTGTCTGGGAAGGTCATTCGGCCACAGTGATATTTTCCAGTTTGAGTGCACCTTTCGCAGCCATGATAACCTGTAAAAGACTTTATATTCTTCAAAAAAGCTCTTGCTGGCGCATCACAAACAAAACTGTGCAGGTGCAAAAAAACAACCTTATCGGACAGCAGTAATCCATCAGAGCTTAGCATTTTCACTTCACTCACAAACTCGTGTAAATACTCTGAACTTGATGAAGGTTTGTTCATCCCAGCGAACACACCGATAAGAAAAGGACCTACTACAGACACAGCCGGCTCCTTCACAATGCCCAAGATAGGCCACAACTGCATACCGGAACTTTTAAATAACGGCAGGCCATCTATATTAACCTGAATGCTGATGCTATCAGTTACAGGTAGCAACCCAGATTCGTGCAGTTTAACCAAAGCAGTTTGGATGCCAACGTGGTGGTATACACCACCAGCAACAGATGCTACCGAGGTAGATCTTGGAGTCGATAACAGTGTGCGGGAGTCTATCGGTAAAGTAGGATGGTGAGAGTGCAAAAGGCGCAGAAGTCCCCCAATAGCCGCATGAGAAACATTAAAATCATGAGCCCATTGTACCAATCCATCCTGTAAGTCTTTATCACATGGCTCACACTCATCTCCAGATTGACTGCTAAGGTCAGAGTCGGAATCAGATTCAGTTATGTCGCATTCTGACCACCTATCACATTCAAGATTATTATCAACAGATTCAAACTCAGTTTTGTGTTCACATGAATTACGGTGTTTATTCGTGAATGGATGATTTTCAGTAGCAATTTCCAGTGCAGAAGTTGCTATTTCACATTTGACTGCGTCACTACCGACTGGTAAGCTATTCCTTGCACCTTCCTGGGCTGCTATGTCCGCTAGATGCACTTCCACGGCAGAATGTATACGCCGCCGCTTTGACCAGTATGACGACTCACACATAGTGAACAACAAACAAGCAAACACACAAACTACAAAACGCTGTAACATAAATACTGCCTACTGAAAATTTAGAAATAATACAAATGTCAAAATAATTTACTCAATATAACAATTTTACAAAAGCAAACTTTCCGCCAAAACACAAACAACAACTCAGTTAGATAGAAAATATGTAAGTACACTAACAAAATGCAACACAGAATGGGCGTAGGCTTATGTTAATTTTACAGCGGTTTGCACTAATTAGAATTACATCTAAATCCATTACTGGTAAAATAGATTTTCAGAGTACATTTAACAACAGAAGACTAAATACGAGCAAACAGCAACAATTATCAGCAGTGTTTAACGCAACTCATGCATGAAATGTTGCTCACCTGGATCTGCAGCGAGGTACTGCAAGTTCTGGCGTAAATCCCATAACTAACCTAATTATATCCGACTCATTTACTTTATATACTCGTTACAGTTAGCTGCACATCGTCTAAAATAATCGAACGTAAACATGTCAGCCCGAGGACTAATAGCCGACGTCCTGCGCACGTTGGCGCGTCGTCGTCGGCAGGACGTCGGAAAAAAGACGTCGGGCCTACGGCTCGTGTTGCATGGGTATGCGCCACTCGGCACAAGAAGATATAAGTAATAAGTATAAGTATGTCTGTCCATACGTCACAAGCCAGAGTTCTACCAACACAGCTAAAAGCGGCATCACAGAAACAATGCCACACAATAGCCTAAAGACCTCTGCAAAATTCCAATGGGATCACCCTCAACGGGGGCATCAAATACAGATGGGGTAGGTTAAAATCAGCGACTTTCGACCAGAATCCCACTATATCTCAGAAATGGTCAAGATAGGGACATAGTCAATATGGACGGCTAATAAGAACTTGCGTACACTCTATCGAATGGTGCTATTTTCCATGACCTTGAGTGAACCCCAACTATCCCAAACAACCCCATTTTACACATTTTGTATCGCCTTTCATACCTCCATAATGGGCGGAGATACAGACTTCAAGTTTGGTAGGTAAGTTGATTGTAGTAGTGACACAGACGACAAACTGCTCCTGACACAGGCGTCGTCAGGTCACGTGACCAATTTAAATGACCTGCTGTCGTGGCCGAGTGGTTAACGCACTCGGTCGCCATGCGCAGTAGAGCGTGACGCGCTCAGTGGCCGGGGTGCGACTCGGCGCGGGCGCGTCCGCCTACCAAAGAATTATTTCTAATAATTCCTACGCACATGATGAACAGGGAGATAATCCCGGGCAGGTAAAAAGAGGGTTCGACGGTGTCCTCTATAAACTGTGACCGTTGCAGGCAACTTGATCTAGCAGTGTCAAGTTTGCCTGCCGCGCCGGCGTGAGTCGAAGCTAATAGACTTGGCTGGCCGCTGGTTGGCGTAATACACAGCGCCAGTCAGCTAGGGCTAAGCCAGACAGTAGGCCACATCTAGAAGGGCGCGCTATAGCAATACCCGACAAGCTGCTCACTCCTACTCAATCCCTCCTTCACCAGAGTAGGCTGGACCCCTGCCCGCAAAGAACGAACGAACGAACGACCCATTTAAATTTTCTGGCGCCCAATCATATCTCTGGAACGGCTAAAGCTAGAGTCATAAAATTTTGTACACAGGTAGAATATATCAAGTGTTACCCAAAGGTGACAAACTACCCAGTAATGGCCATAGTCAGGGTCACGTGACCCATTAAAAAATTTTGGCTAATCATTTTTGGAACTAGTGAAGATAGGCACTTCAAATTTCGTGCGTTGATTGATACTGAGGAGTACTATTGCACGCACGATAGATAACTCCCAGAAAGGATG
>Ga0209780_1001923_pt1 | contig 14289 bp, 6 predicted proteins | sample WorMetexBAHAMAS2_FD_187384 | JGI IMG/M metagenome (GOLD analysis project Ga0209780, IMG submission 187384) | Marine gutless worms symbiont microbial communities from Max Planck institute for Marine Microbiology, Germany - Inanidrilus exumae... | ecosystem: Host-associated > Annelida > Digestive... | reverse complement strand
GAGCACTGGACGTTTTGCAGTCATTATTGAACATAACAGCATTATTTTAATGTCAAAGATCACGTAAACAGGGTGGATAACTGACAGTTTGCACAAGAAGTGTTGTCATTTCCTCCTCTTTATATTTTAAAGTTGCAAAAACACATACTTAGAGGGCTTTGCTTATTCCTGCTCCCCACCATGTGATGCGCGGCCGGCCGCCCGGCCGGCCGGCTGGGCAGTGACTGCCTAATGCCCAGTCCAAGCGCTGCGTGCTGTGCGTGCGCGGCCAGCTGGCCAAACGAGCCGCGTGTCAATCTCTGATGCATATTAATTAACGCATACGCAGGAACGCCCACACAAGGCCCAGCGCTGCAGCCCAAAGTCCCCTAGTCATTGTAATTGTGATGCACCCCGATGAGAGAGCACGGCTTTAATGTTAGATATTCTATGGGAAATGGGCGTGCCGTTGTGTGTGCGTGATGCGGTGGGGATAGAAATAGTTGAAAATGTGTGGTATTTGTGTAGTTATATATCAAAGCACTGACCACAGCGTAAGCTCTTGCTGCTGTAAACTACACAGGCGAAACTGTTCTACAAAAAGCCATTAAGGCCAATTGCTTTGGAGTTTGGACACTGACCTGCAACAGCCAGTCCAGTGTAGTCAAGTCTGTCTGGTAGAAATCCCCTTGCTGATCTGTCCGGCGTCTTCTCCTATAGCAAATTATTCTACATGCTTGTGTATACAGAGACGGCTGACAAACCTATCAAATGTGCTTTGAAACTTTGATGGCAGTTTTTGTGTTGCCAAAGTAGGGTGTCAGTCAACTCGTCACATGACCAACTCTTCATATGTGACGAGTTGACCTTTTAATTTTACACAGCACGTGACGAGTTGACCACACGGGTGTGACGAGTTGACTGTTAGTGGGACGAGTACTTAGTTCCAGCTAACGCCAAAATAAGCTTACGTACTCGTGTGACGAGTTGACTGGCAGCCTTCACGTTTGCTATAGGCCTATGCTATCGCCGTTCCGTCTGACTGTCTGTCGTCTGTTTACGATTACTATGTCTAGTAGTAATCATCTGCAGGGGGACCGCGCGACGCCCACGGTATAAATATTCTATAACTGCAAGACGAGTTCTTGTATTTTGTTTTAGTGCTCTCCTTGTAGGGTAGATGTCGGTGTGATAATAAAGATGCAATGCTTAGTTATGATGTCTGCGATGAGTTGACTGTATGCCAAGTTGACTGTGTGACGAGATGACTTATACAGTGTGACGACTTGACCGTGTGACGAGTTGGTCATGTGACGAGTTGACTGGCAGCCCCAAAGTAGCATTTGACTTTCATGGTCAAATTTCAAGGCCGAAAGGTCAAATGAGTTCAGTTTTTATGGTTTGGTTATTTTGATCTATAGTTTGCTCTAAAAGGGTAACAGCATATACCAATCAAAGTAAAGTTTGGTATGGAAGAACACACCATAAGTTCACTTCTATACGCCAAATTCAGCCCTGATCGGCTAACCAATCGGTAGGTACAGAAGCTCCCAAAATTCGAAATTGTCAAATTGCATATTTTTAGTGTTTTTTGCCTGAAGGAGCGACAGCATATACCAATCAAGCTCAAATTCAGCAAGGAGCACACCACAGGTTCCCTCTCCCATTACATATTTTGCCCTGGTCGGTGAAAGGGTTGGTTGCAGAAGCCCCAAAATTCAAAAATCGGTATAATTTCCAGTTTTTCAGTGAATGTTCACCCTGCAGGGCAACTGTGTACTGATAAAGCTAAAATATGTCAGTGAAAAGCATTTGTCCAAATTCAGTCTCTGTGCCAAATTTGGCCCTGAATGGCAGTGGGGGAGTTGTTACAGGAGCCCCAAAAATTAATATCTTCCTTGCTAAATTTTGCAGTGACTGGTGCATCATGTCGCAACTGTGGGACGAAAAAATGCAAATTTGACCAAATTTTTGGGGCTCCCACACCCCCTTCACTGAACCACATCGGCACTCAAAATTTCGAATTTTACAGTCCAAGATTGTGGATGACTGCCGTCTAGAAAAAATCAAAAGGGGCCATATCTCCACAACGGTTTGACCAGTCGGAATAGAATTTGGCACAGTGATGTTTATTGACCCTATGAACCATATCGGCAGTAAAAATTTTGATGGGGTTTCAGTTTGAAACTGACACCTTACATTAAGTCTTTATGAACTAACTTTAGCTGCCACAAATACAACAATGCATAGAGTATAATTTGAGTGTTTGGTCTGCACTTCATCAGTCATCTATTGCTGATTTTACTAAATAACTCAGTACAACAGATGAGTATGACATCATAGTCTTTTCCATTGACCTTTCAGTTGCATCGATTTCAGACTGTCTTCTTTCTTTAGTAACTGTCATGAAATGTGATTTGCTGTTAGGATCAATATCTGAAAGAGTTTAACCCAGTGTTACTACATCGACGAGGACCTGATTCTGGCAGAACTGTATACAAAGCAGTGGCAGCTGGTCTTGATGCCGTTTTCTATGGAACTGTTTTGCATTTTCGAGGGTCATTGACAATACAGCCGCTAGAGTTAAATGGAAACTTGCTTCTGTGGAATGGCGAAGTGTTTGCGGGATTGCAGGTGACTTAGTATTTGTGTATAATTAGCTAAAATAACTGGTCTAGTCTTAAACTTTATAAAGAAATATAGGAAAATACCCCTAGATCATCAATACATCAATACTGTGAACATTGCATTATAAAAATTTATTAAATAATGGCAGTTGCAAGTATTAGCTTTTTGCAGTTTTGTGATCATTAAGTTAATAAATATTTTATTCTGTGCTAGTTGTTTTGTTCTGCTGCCTTCAATGCATGTTATTCTTTGGCGATAAATTGTTTCGTTTGTTTGTACAGATTACAGCGGATATGAATGATGCTCAACTTATTATCAACAAATTGTCTGTATGTGGCTCTGATTATGAGATTCTGCAGGTTTTCAGTTCTATTCAAGGACCTTGGGCATTCATTTTCTGGCAGGTAGACAGGAAGGATAACATCTTGTAGTTGTGTTCAACAATTGTTTCAAATCAGTGGAATGACTAAGCAGTAAAATATATGATGTGTTTTTACCATCTAACAGAGATGTAGTCCTTGAAACCGCGGTCTTGATCTTTTTATAAACTTCACTAAATTTAATGCCAATTATGAACTGTATAACAGACGTGTTATGGTTGTTTTACAATGTTCATGAAACTTTAACTGTTATTTGTGAGCAATGTATATTTGTTTTATGTTTTGTTTGCCAGTCTTTGTCTTGGTCTCAAGAGAGTTGGTCTTTACTACAAGACTGCCATCTGATAAGTAATAACTCACACAAATACAAATTAGCTATTCAGAGCAGAGTATGATTGTTTGAATGTTTGCAAAAATAACACTTGTTACCCTGACTGTGGTAACAGCACAGAATTTTGACTTAAACTCGCCACAACAAAAATTTCACTTTGTGGCCTCTGTTCAGTAACAACACATCCAGGAAATCCAAGTCTCAATAGTTGCAATTTATAAATCTTATCTGTTTGCAACAAACCATTGTTGTTGTTGTTGTTGTTGTTGTCGCAGTTGTTGATGCTTAATCTCTATGTAGGTATAGTGAGTCCAAAACAAACAATACATTTTACTTTTGATTATAACTTTGGCAAATGTAGACCCATTTACAAACTTTTATCACCATCAGATTCCTGAGGAAATTTTGTACTCATACATCATGGAGATTCTCCATCTTACCTTAAATATGTTTCTACATTACCTGTGAAACTTGAAATTAGAATTTGAATTAGAAAGTACACTTGCATAGCCCATTAAATGAAGAGAATCGTCTTTAATGTGCTCTAATGAAACTTGCAACTGTGGCCGATTTCAATAGCATATTGCATGTGAGACCTCAGAATTCATTTTGCAAGATATGATTCTGCCTGAATAGCTCAGGTCTGAATCCTGTGACTGTGGAAAACAATGCAGCAATGCTCAGAAGAGGATCCGTGATGTCAGTGAACTGAAGCAGTGGATGATTGACATGTAACATGGGCTGCAGCAGACAGCTTGCACCAGTGAATGGCGTAAATGTCTATGAGCTTGTGTCTGAGATGGACGATTTTAGTTGCTATAACTTTCCAAATATTTATCAGGTAGGTGGACTGCAGTAGGTATTAGTTACAATTACTGCTGTCAGCTTCTGACAGTGGAGATGCCATTTGTTGCATGAACTTCATGGAGTTTGTCATCAGATCATATTCCCAACGTTGTTGCGTTATCTGCATTCTTAATAATTTTTTGTACTGTTTGTTGTCTACATATTGTTAAGGTTTGTTAAGTTTCAAGTAAAACTGAGTAATTTTTATGGTATAGGTAAACGTTCAGCCATTATTTTAGATTTTTTTGAATTTCGCAAGGTAGTGGAGCCACATAGTTAAGGTGAGGTGGAAGAGGTGGAAGACCCTGTAATAGTTTACATAGAGAGTTTCCTCAGGAATCTGATAGTGTAAGAATTTTAATAATCGGTTTACATTTGCCAACGTTATGATCAAAAGTCAAGTGTATTGATTGTTTTACTCACACTGGTAGACATTTGAGATAGTACTCGTCTGTTTTCACCATTTCTAGGAATCACAGAAGAAGTTGTGGTTTGGAAGAGACGTACTTGGACGCAGAAGCTTGTTGTGGAATATCATATCAGCTGATAATGTGATATCATTGTCATCAGTTCAGTTGAATGATTTTGTGAGTTCAAATAATATACCTTTTCAGTTTTACCATGTCACTCTGAGTTGTGTTTATCCATCCGTCTGTCCGTGTGTCACAAGCCAGTATTGTACTTCATTTCATTTCGCGAGTGCTGCAGTCGCTGTAGATTCCAGCCATATGACTGCGTCATCATCCGCTTCGTGGAGTAGATTCAGTCCGCCTTCAAATTTTGTCAATGGACACATGTCGACAATGTGGTTCATGGTCTGTCGCTGGCCACAATCACAAGAAGGTGATTGAGCTAGGCCCCATTTGTGCAAGTTTGCACGACGTGGACCTTGACCCGTTTGGAAACGGTTAAGCAGAGACCATAGTATTGTACTAAAATGGCTAAACATAGGATCATGCTAACAACACCACACAATACCCCATGGACTCTTGTTTTCTGATGCCAGAGATATTGTAGAAACTCGAATTGGGTCCTATTTCTAATGGGGTCAAATTCCCCAACAGGGGCACGAACTACATGTTGTCCAGGTTAAAATTGGCAGTTCTAGTCCATCTGCTCACTATATCTCAGAAACAGGAACATAGTTACTGTGAAAGGCCAGTAGAAACTTATATGCACTCTATCTAATGGTGCTGTTTCCTGTGAGCTTGAGTGAGCCGTAACTACCCCAAACCACCCCATTTGCAACATTGTCTTTCATATCTTTGTGACAGGTGGAGGTAGAGACTTCACTTTTGGTAGGTAGGTTGAGCATACAAAGTCTTAATCTCCAGATGACAAACCGCTTCAAAGGGGTGTTGTCGGTGTTACGTGACCATTTTAAATTTTTGAGGTCCCAATCAGAAGTAGGCTATATCAAGTGTTTGGGATGACCTACCCCCTAATGGGTGTGGTCAGGGTCGCATGACCTATTTTTAAATTTTGAAGCCCTAGTGATATCTTTGGAATGGGTGTAGGTCGACACTTCACATTTTGTTTTCAGACTGACACTGACAAGAACTATTGCATGAGTGATAGATTACCGCCACAGGAGATGTCTTTAGGGTCACATGACCTCTAATTTTTGGGAAATAACTGAAAGTGTCTAAGAAACGGTGCAAAATTGAGGCATTGTTGCAATGGAAGACTAATAGGAAATCATATGAGCCCTGTCAAATGGCTCCAATACCAGTTACCTTGTGTGATTTTGAAAGTTTGAAAACTTTCATATTTCCCATATATATATATATGAAATATAGCGTGCCTTAACTATGATATGTTTGCATGTGAATTAAAAAGCAAACTTGGCTTGATTTAAACTGTTTTATTGAAGCTGCAGCATTTCTCAAGGTCACAGACAGTCATGTACACGGTGATATCTCAGAAACAGCGTAAGATTGTGACATTGTTACTACAAAGCAGTCATAGTAAACGACATCTGGCATATCAAATAGCAGCAGTTTAGTGACCTTGAGTGTCCTTCAAACGTGATGTTTCGTACAGTTTTGCAGCAGTTGACAAGATGATTTCAGCTGCCATAATGCCTGGCATAATGCTAGCACTGTCACTCTGCGATAGCTGAGCTTCTTGCCACAGTTATAAGCCACACAGAACGGTGTCTTGATGTGCATAACGTACATAGACAAAATTACTGAATGTATACAGATGTGTAAAATGTTGCTGGTAAAAATAGTTTAGTTTCATATTTCAACCTTTCTAGTTATGTGTCTGCCATTTATTACCCACGTTCTGTACAGTGTATACATGCAATGATTTTAGTTAACAGACATTTTGCATGTGAATCTGAATTAAGCTTCTGCTGCTTCCTTGCTTTTTTCTCCACTTATTGCAAAAGAAAACCTTCAGTAATGAGTGATGCAAGTGTATTTACATTCCTCTCAACCCACCAAAGATGATGTCTGAAGCACTGAAAATTATTCAATGCCCTACTGGTATTGCAATTGCAACAAACTGAGCTGATTTGGGTTCATAACTGTAGAATCTTTCTCAGCAGAAAATAATGAACATGCAGCATTGGGATTGAGAAAGTTGAACCCGTTTATTTAGGTATGACTAGACAATTTGCCGAACTGGTTGAAAGTGATGAGTGTTGGCTTGTTGGTTACTTGTGGTGCCTGCGTACTGTTTGTTTCAGGGGCCTTGGACTGAAGTGCCAGCTGTCGGCTTGTATTGCATGGAAGTAGAATGTTGCTCCAATGACAAGCGTCTGACTTTAAATAGGATTAAACTCTTTCCGTGGATCCGGTGGAAGCCGCATTTTTGTGATCGTGTTTTAAACTTGCAGTCTGATACAGAACTGTGCAATTCTGGTGTCGTAGAAAGTTTGCCGAGAGAGATATCATGTTTGAGTGTTGGTGATCTTGGGCTGATGTGTGACATACCTGCAGTCTGCAGGTATTCAATGGACGTTTCGTTGGAACTAGGTAATAACGTGGCCGATGGTGACGTACTGTACAAACATGCATCTGCAAGTCATCTGGAAGCTGCTGATGAACTGCTGTCTGTGTTGAGTAATGCTGTTTGTCTGCGAGTGATCTGTCAGAATGCCAAGTGTCACGTTTGTCTGTTGAAACAACATGGTGCAGATGACGTTCGTCAGACAGAAGCCAGCGACTGTGACTTAGCAGTTCCACTTTCAAATGATACATTCAGCAGTCTGGACAAGTTAGTCTCGGAAAATTATGATGTCACTGCACGGTCTTGTGGACACACTAGAGTTGCAGTTCTATATTCGGGAGGAATTGACTCTCTGGTTCTGGCAGCATTGGCAGACCGGTATGCTCACCTCTAGACTAACAGTTTATGCTTTTGCTTTTGTTGCCAAAGTAGTAGATTTATTCATGAAATGTTGTAAATATGGTATGAAGATGGTGTATGTAACACTGTTGAGTAAAACTAGCATTTTCCAATTCCATTTTTGCTATTGCAAGTCTGCTAGTTGTCATCAACAGTGAAATGCAGGCAGTAACATTTTGCTGCAACAAACGACTCCATCTGTTACTGGAGGTGGAGCGGGCACAGTTTGAACCATAAAATGGCTGGAAAACGTTGTTGGTGTGACATGGTCTAAATCAGTAAAACTCAACTTTGTGTTTTTCAGTTTTTTTCTTTTACAAAATCATCTGTTATGTATCGAGAGAGACATTAAATTGAATAAATTTGCTCATCATTATGAGCGGCAGATGTGTCGCATCCAGTGCTTTGTTGTTCAGCTGTGCTTGTGTTCTGTGTTAATTTTTTTCAGCTTTGTGGTCAAATCTGAACCAATTGACTTGCTGAATGTGGCATTTGAGCAGCAGCATAACTCAAATGTCAGGTATCCAAGAGAGTTTTTATAAATTCATATACAATTATAAGTGCGGCACTGGTGTTAATTTTAATTTCCACAATGTCATTGTTGTAGGCCCCAGGATTGTACAAAAAAGACCCGTTTCATATCCATGCCAGACATACAAGGAACCAAACCCGGGTTTAGTTTTGCATATTTATTTAGTGTTATAACATCTTTATTTTTACTGATGCATGTCTGGATTTTTTAGTGTTAGCTTTAGTTTCTTCTGTAACAACGTAATTCATTGGCTGGGAAGAACACACTGCAAAGTGACCCATTTTTGTGTTGACTGGATGTTGGACATTAGTTAAGTCAGTCAGTCATGTGATGAGTATGCCTTGCAGTATGTAACAGCTAGGAATGGATGGATAGTGATTTTCTGCCAGATACCTGATTCGGTTAACCAATGCCTAATATCCGGCCGGTTCCGGATTTGGATCCGGATTTTCCCACTAGTGTATACCTATAAAAACTACAGCAAATCGCGTCCAATGCTTTATTTTTCTGCAATCTTCAGTGATTGCATTGCGCTTTTGCATCATCCTCCCATTTGACTGAGAAATAACTCCAAATTTTACGTGTGCGATTTTGTGCCATTACAAACAGTGCGTATACACTACTATGGAACTAACGAAATTGTCACAAATGTACTGCTAAGGCAAGTGAACCAGGGCTAGAGTTCTGTAAATCGATACCACTGTAAACTGGTAGGCTGTCCAATAAAGCGCCAGCCACTTGCTGGTCGCATCATTCAAGTAGAGTTTAGTGACAGATTCCTATTTGCGTATTTCTGTTAAGCATCAAGTGGCAACAGCGTCTCTTGCGTCAAAGTTATAAAGCGTCGACATTAATCGGCGGGAGGCAGGCAGTGGGCGAGCGGTGAACCTGATCGGCGGCTGCAGTTGGTGCCAGAACACACTGCCGGCGGTCGGCTACATCAATTGACAGGCTTCGTCGGCAGATCTTCACGGCTGATACCAACTGTTAACTGCGCAGTGACATCGGACTTAGTGCAAAACGGGGTACTGTATTTCATGAAAATCCGCTCTGCCGTGCCGCATACAATCCGGCCGGAGACAGATTTCACCGTTTAGTGGACAACCAGCTGGATACAGAATGCTGGACTGGATAACCGTCCATCACCAGTAATAGCAAACTGTTGTCGTAAGAAAGAATAGTACATTTAAAATTAAACCGTTGTACTGTTGGTGCTGTACTTGGCTCTTTTAATGACGGCTGATTTGTTTTAGGTAAAGTTAATTTTCTCAGTTGTTTAGCTGTGATATACTGGTATATTTTTGCATGTGGCAATTGCATTTTGTTCATTTGCATATCATTGTTCATTGCATAGGCATGACGTTGCATATGACGTTCCTGACAGAAGAACGGGCAGACAAGGACTGCTTGAACTGCGGAGGTTGAACCCGTGTCGCCAATGGAATTTTGTTGAGGTTGGTTTTTTTGCTTTTCATTAATTCTACTGTGCATTACTCTATCAGGTAGTAGGAACAATAATAATAACTAACACACACACTCACCTGCCCCGTACGCGCTCCGTGGTGGCAGTACAGTCCACCCTGATTGATTTGTTGATATCACTGCTTTGTAAATTGTTTATTTGTTATTTAACTTCCTTCCTTACTTTCCTTCTGAATTCCTTTCTTATACTTTTTTTCCTTACTTATTTACTTCCAGACTTCTGTACTGCTTCCAGAATAGACCCATTCCATTTCCAGGCCAGAGGTCCTAGGAGATGACCGATCGTGGATTTAGTTTTTTGTGTTGATTTTATGCTGTGCTGTATTTTGTTACGGATGCATGTTTGTTTCTGTTGCATTTGATTTAGTTTTTCGGCACTAAGCCAAGAGAGTGGCTGGGAAAAACGTCTCTGAAATGACCTATTTTGTGTCGGGTGGGACGTAAAATCTTAACTCATACATACATACATACATACATACATACATACAAATTTATATAGCGCCAAAATCGCAGAAACGAATCAGAGGCACTGGTCAATCAGTCAATCATTTAACACACGCCCACACCTATTTTTTTATGGTTTACCTGAGTTACTTGATTAGCTATCTCCTTTTATTGTAAGCATGTGCATACTTTATTTTCCATGTCAGGAAGCAAGTCCAGCCAGTAAAATACCTCCATTAATCCGCATAGGATCTCTTGCGGAACAAATGGAGGGGGAGGAGCCGAGGGAGAACGTCTATCTGACCCAAGTTCAGCTGGAAAAACGGCCGTCAAACACAATGAGTAGCAGTAGCATAGGTATTGTGCTGGACGAGTGCAGAACGTGTCATGTTATTCAGTACGTAATCACATAATCAAGACTATGTTGTGTCGTCTCTGGTGCTGCAACCAGTGCTTCACTAGTCATTAGCATCTTTTCAATCCACGTGAACAAACCAGATCAATTTACCTTTTATGCTGAATGTGATGAGACTGGCCGCCGCTTATGTATTTTATGTTTACAGATAAATGTGCCAATAAGTGAACTGCAGTCTGCAAGGTTTGATACTGTTCTCAGTCCATATGCATATTCATGTAGTTTGTGTGAAGATTACAACTATTACATCATGTATGTCAAATTCTACTCACATATGTTGCTGTTATAGCATTTAGTTTATATGAAGAACACACAAGTTTACTGGTGACGTCACTAGTAAATAATAAAGTATACATAAAGTATATGTCGATTTGTGTAGCGCATTTTTACGCAAAGCGCCTCTACTTGGAGTCGACCTGGGTGGTTGGTTACATACCGAAATAAAGTGCCGCCTCCGGGAGTCGAACCCGGACACGGTCACCCATCCCAGTACTAACCGGGCTCAGCATATGTTAACTTCGTTGATCTAGACCAACGACGCTACCACTACGCCACGCCACCACCAGTAACAGTAGTAGAAAAGGTAAAGGCTTTCCATACTCATTACCAAGCTTTGGGCCCGGAGCTCATCCCGGTGTACAGGCAGTCAACCCGCAGGTGACTGTAAATCATCCATCCGGCGGTAGGCTGCCATTACTTTCCGCCAGGCCTGCGGTTACCTTCCCAGCCACAGAGCATCACCGCCCCATGGCCGGTACCAAGTTACACTGCTTTGTGTCAGAGGCACATAGGTGTGAACGACTTGCCCAAGGTTGTTATGCAGCTTTTGCCCCGAGTAGGATTTGAACCCATGACCTGTTGATCGCAAGTCCAACGCTCTACCCGTTGTGCCACCGTAACAGTAGTAGTACGTAGTTATGCCAGCAGCTAGTCGTGTATTTATAGTTTGTCACTGTGAAGCTCTCTTCTCTGCTGCTGCAACCTCAGTCTGGAACAGCTTGCCGGAAGCAGTCCGTTCTTCAACATCTCTGTCACTGTTCAGAAAGTCATTGAAGACGTAATTGTTCGTGCGATCCTGCACTGTCTAACTTTATAATGAACTGCACTAGCACTTGTCTCACTGTTTCGTTTTTCCTTTGTTCTGTGACCTAGAAGTTTTAGGACTTACGTCACGTTAATATAAATTCTTTAACTAACTAACTAACGAACTAATTGGCTGAAACTGTAGCATCACGGGATGGCTCATGCCGTGATGCTGAGTTGCTGATGGTGTGTGACAAAGGACGGAGCATGTTGCTCAGTTGATCCATCCACTGACGACAGTGCTTGATGACAGCATTGGTTGTGCTTTGTGGTTTGCTGCTCGCGGCAAAGGATTGCTCGATGGAATGCCGTACCAAACCACGGCAAGGGTAGGCCAACATTTTGTAAACAGTCTGTCACATTACCTTGTGAAATGCAGTACTGGTTTACCTAATAAAAGTTATTTGTTTTTTCCCAAACAGTGGATGGCTTTGAAAACAGCTGGTTGTCATGTTGTATAGCAACTTGACTTTCAAACAAGTGACACCATAGGAACTATTAGAAGTAACCATCTCTCCATTGACACATCCTTCTATTATTATCCATGCTGTCTGTATACTATGCCGCCGGCTTGGGTAGGGTGTTCAGTCACGTCTGTCAGTTTGTCTGTCTGTTTGTGGCTTGAGCTATCAGCACCCAAGTGGGTAGACATATAGTCCATGACAGGACCTCGGCATGCACTGACCCTGAGGTCAATAGGTCAGGTCAAATCGAGTGTTAGTGTTTTAACATGGTTCTGCATGTCGATAGGACTGCACATTTCTCTAGTTTTTGTCTTTGATCAACTTCATCATCTGCCACGCAGTGCACACAGTATTGTTTATCACAGATTATTACAGTCAGTTGGTTTTCTAGACTGAGTGATTGGAAAAACAAAAAATGAAGTTTCGTTTGGACCATGAAGTTTCGTTTGTTGTTAAATAGCTGACAATCAGCTGTTTATATTTGAGCAAGTAACTGCAGTGATCTTGTGTTTTTATTCTGAAGATTAGTAATGTATGTGTACACATTACTGAACTGATCTATCTTGATTGTAAGATTTTATTTAGTCATCATTGTACTACAATGTGTGGTTTAACTATTTATGCCAAATCAGAGTACTACATAAATCTGTATGCATTCTAATCATTCATCTCATTTGTCCATTAGTGCTAGAAAGTTCTCACTCGGGGTCAAACTGACTGCTTTTCAACATTTTTGTCCTGTGACCATGATCTTTGGTCTATGACCTTAGACCCGTTCTGTTTCCCGGCCGGTGGTCGTAGGAGGTGACCAAACCTGGCTTTAGTCCTTTGTGTTCATTTTATGTTATAGTATATTTTGTTACGGATGCATCATGCATGTTTGCTTTCGTTGTATTTGTTTTCATTTTTCAGTACTAAGCCAAGAGATTGGCTGGGAAGAACGTCTCCGCAATGACCTATTTTGTGTCGGGTGGGACTTAAAACCTTAACTCAATCAATCTATGACCTTGACCTTTGAACTTGACCTACAATGCATCAGGGTGAACCGCATGTCGAACGTCTTGGTCGAGGGTCATTTCATTCACAAGTTAATATCTACACACACAGACACACACACAGTCTGTGCTGGTTGCTTGATCTGAACCACTAAGCTATAGTGTGTGCTGTCGTGGCTGCATGCTGGTAACAGTTGGTGTTTTGCTAGGTGGTATTGGCTGGCATGGGTTCTGATGAACAACTGGCAGGATATTCCAGACACAGAACACGATTCAGGTTTCAAACGGCTGTTTTGTTTTATCATAACTGTTATTCAACTAACGGTATTGCATGGTACATCTAGCCGGGGGAAGTGAACCCCAGGTTTTGCTGGAAAGTGTCTGTTAAAATGGAAATGGTGGAGGCAGTGACAAAATGAGTAAAAAAAAGTATTATGAGTTTCATGCTACCATAGCTCAAGGTCATGTGCTTTCTGTGTCAGAAATTTCTTTGAATTGAAGCCGCTTGTCCAAGCAGTTACACTAACAGTTGCTGATTGAGTCTTGACTGTTGCAAGTTGATACTCCTTGCTTGTATGTCAGTCTTTGTTTCTCACTTTGTGTTGTTACGCAGTGATGACGGCTGGCCAGGATTAGTGGAAGAAATCCAGATGGAACTTGATCGGATCTCATTCCGCAATTTGGGCCGAGACGATCGCGTTATATCTGACCATGGTCGTGAAGTTCGAGCACCGTTCCTGGATGAGAAAGTCGTACATTTCCTCTGCTCTCTGCCAATGCCGTTAAAGGCTAGTTATGTTGCATTCAGTCTTTATTCGTGTAATAAGAAGATTAGACTTTTAGATTCTTATTATTATTATTGTACAGTCTTTTTGATTCCTCTTCTGTGAATAATTTTGAGTATTATTACATTTAACGTGGGGTATGTACCGTGTGTTGTATTATGGTATTTGGCTTTTTCTGTGATCTTTTTATTGATTTTCATAGTAGCAAAACACCTGTTCACTTATCCCAGATCTGCTGGGGAATTCAGCACTGCCAGATCCCACAGCTGGATTTGGAGCAGTGAAAAGGAAATCCTCGAATGTATTGGAGGCGAATAATGCAAATACTCTATGGGCCGAAAGAACGGGGAAGGAAACCCGCAAAACTGTTCCTTTACCTTGGGATTTCATCACCCTGCCGGAGCAGGACTGAGCCACGGCCATAGGCGTTTGTTCATTATTGACGTCCAGAATTCTCTTGCTCGTGCTGTCACCAGAACCCCAAAATCTTGTCACATCACTCCTGTTCTTAGATCTCTTCACTGGCTCAGAATAAATGAACGTATCAAATATAAACTCCTTTCTGTCA